>Ga0065711_1043307_pt1 | contig 14801 bp, 13 predicted proteins | sample Hoacrofraction12_FD_59098 | JGI IMG/M metagenome (GOLD analysis project Ga0065711, IMG submission 59098) | Hoatzin crop microbial communities from Cojedes, Venezuela - Epithelial fraction 12 v2 (version 2) | ecosystem: Host-associated > Birds > Digestive system > Esophagus > Crop | place... | reverse complement strand
GGGGATAAATCTACAAATTTAGGTTAAAAACAAAAGTTATGGTAACATAAGTGCCTGTAAGTTTTGCAATAATCCTCCAGTACTTTTGCATCCCAAAAGGCTCCCGATGTGACCAGCCACTGCAAAGTGGCGAGTTGTTTATCAGCAGCCGGCGCTGCAAACCGGCACCTGTAATTTCACTCTCGTCTTTGCATCAGCAGAATTAAGATATCCAGAAAAACCCTGCTAAGACAGGTTTCTGCGTATTAATGCATGAATGCTTATAGCAGAATGCCCTGTCTGTCACCCTCAAGGTGAGGTGTGTGGCATCCGATCCTTCCTCCGGCTCCACCGCGTGCATGCAGCATGATCCAAGTATTTCTCTCTGCTGGGTGTTGAGGGGAGCTGCGTCAAGCGAAAGGGAGAAAATGAATGCAAACCAGTTTCTGACAGCACAGTTATTAGACGCTTGGTTTTCCCCCCCGTCTTTCCACGAGCTGCCTTCTCCATCTGCGGGGACGGCGGGCAGCCGAGCGATGGGGCTTGCAGCTGCCCACCCTCGGGGTGCTGGGGCAACGCTTGCACTGGGTGGATGCAGGCCAGGTCCCGCAAACTTCACTCCTGCAAATCATCGCTGCTGATGCAGTGGTCACTTTGGGGAGATACTGGGGCCCCAAGTCGCTGACAGATTTGGGGGTGGAGGGAAGGGGGCATGGGGAGTCTGAACCCTGGCGCAGAGTTTGAAAATCACCTGGTTTTGATCTTGTTCCCTTCCTGATCTGGTCTATGCATGGCTTCACTTGGTTTTGGGGAGGAAAGCTGCTTCCTGATTACTTCTTTCTAAAAATGAGTGCCACCTTCTTCATTTTTACAGGTGATGAATTCTGTTGCTGATAAAGGCTACAGAATGAGCTATGCTGTACTCAAGGGGCAAATAGATTTTCAGAAAGTCACCTCCTTATTTGTGAGGAGCACCTGCCAATTAATATGCTTTAAAATATCATTAGAGTTATGTAAGATCTTTAAAAATTCTTCTGCTTCTTGACTGTGCAGCACTTGACCTATTACTAAAAGTAATCAAGCTTCATATGCTTCAAAATAAACTCAAAACCAAACAGCCCTAATTTAATATAAGCAAGAAGTTCTTAACTTCTTCCCCTTGTGCAGAATTATTCAAACCTGTCCACATGACATGCAGCCTGATCTCTCAGTGATGATCTTGCCGCAGTTGTGAATCTGTGTCCCTGGTCAGGCACTCCCAGCCACGGCACTGGTGTTACCGGCCACACCATCGTTCTCCATTGACGACACGTAAGATACATGACACTGTTTACAATTTATTGGCCTTCAGATGGCAACGGCTGAATGAACTCCAGGCTCAGCGTGTCAAATCAGCTGCCCAGGGTAATTCTGAACTGCCATCGTTCTCCTTTTCAAATTTTTTTAAGAGAAGGCAATATAGAATCATAGAATCATAGGTTGGAAAAGACCTCTAAGATCATCAAGTCCAACCATCCGCCCAACACCACCATGCCTACTAAACCATGTCCTGCAGTGCCACATCTACATGTTTTATGAGCCCCCTCCAGGGATGGGACTCTACCACTACCCTGGGCAGCCTGGTCCAATGCCTGACCACTCTTTCAGTGAAGAAATTTTTCCTAATACCCAATCTAAACCTCCCTGACACAACTTGAGGCCATTGCCTCTTTTCCTATTGCTGGTTACCTGGGAGAAGAGACCAAAACCCACCTTGCTACAACCTCGTTTCGGGTAGTTGTAGAGAGCAATGGAAATAAGAGAGAGAAATAGGTAGAGAGCATATGGACATGACTCTTCTGGACCAAGTTCTGGCAAGTATCTTCTTTGGCATTATGATAGGTGCAGTTCTGAGGGTGAGAGGAGAATGATTTCAGGTAATGTGTATCTCTGCGAGGAGTTACACACATATAGGAGCTACAAAGAGCATAAGGGCAGAGCAAACGTGCTGCTTATGTCACTTTCCAGTTTGTGCTGTAAAATGCATTAAAACGCAGTGAGATTTGCGTAATATAGTCAGTCCTTCCTGGCTACTATTAAGTATATGGTCTGTTAGAAACAGTAAAGTTTTTCTGGCTTAAATTTGTAGAAGATACTGAAAGTGATACATGGTATTGTCTTTTTCAGTCACTGATTCAGGCCACTGAAGGTAGTGAGAATTTTCCTTCTGTGAGCTTAGGATCAGGCTTTAAGGCTAAGATTTCTTTAAAAAAAAGTAAAAATACCCACCCCCAAACACTTTCTCATTCACCACCCATTTAGAGATTTTTAGGACTGGACCTGTGGTGCAGGAGGACCTGTACTCCAGGGAAGTACCAAGAGCTGGTGAGTGTCTATTTCCGCAGTCTTGCAACTTCAGTAAACCCAAATATATGTAGACTGATGACTTGATTCTCTCATCAGAAAGATATGTGAGTAAGGATTGTTGTCTATCTTGTAAAAACAGCACTACACTTGTACATGCATGTGTAGAACTGTTAAAGATTTTACAAGATACATGGGAATGTGCGCCTGCTTATCTCAGGGAAGAAGTGAGCTCAACATAAAAAAAAAATCCGCCCTCTAGCCGAGACCTTGCCTGCCAAGTTTTAGCTGTGTGTTCTCTGTCTGAGGCACATACTCCCACATCCTGCCCTGAGAGGTGAATACACTCTTTAATTTAGAGTGAAGATTTAGGAGAAAATTCTACTTTCATTTACATCATTAAAATCCTAATGAGGCTGTAAATCAGGATAAGAATATGGTGGAGGTCGATAGGGTTGGATGGATTTAAATGACTGTTGAATTTGTCCATTTTAGGTGGAAATATAAACCAGACTAGCCAGAGCAGAGCACTGAAACAAATATAAATGCTGAAAGAAAAAGGTTTCACATTCTTGTTAAGGTTTGAACAGAGTAAGAACAGGCCTTGGTTCTGGGTCTGCATGGGTTGCTTCTTCCTGAAAAGAGATAATAGTGAAAATGTTTACTGTCCTAAATCACAATGACCAATAACAAATATGTTAAACTGGTCAAAAAATAATTTACAATGGTTTGAAATTCAATTATTTGCTGAAATATCCTTGATAGGGTAGTAATTGGAACTACATTTATATGCTTCAGGGTTTACAATTTTCTTTAAACTATTAACAAAACTGAATGTATTTCCTGAAATACGCCAACAAAATTACATTTTACATGATTTCCTTTTTGCAAGTAGGCTTCAATATTTTGAATACTGTATAATGTGGAATGATCTGGCAATGCATATGCATTAGGTTCACTGAGAGCTTTGGTTATGCACGGACAGTGAATTTGTTCTTGAACTTGAAACTGAAGTATGTTTAGTTATGCCAAAATGCAATCTGAACTTGCTTTTTAGTCTGTGTTATTCCTTGAGAAAATAAACCAAACAGACCAACAAACCTGCAGTCGGTAGCATATTCTACATACATAGTTATTGTTTAATAGCTTTGTAGGTAATGCATGTCTAGGACGCTGTTGTGCACCCAAGCAGCTGCTGTTTCAGGAGCTGATGTTGATATGGCACGTCCCAGACTGGGTTGACCGTACTCCACCTCATGTTTTCAGTCTTTCTCTCTTTTCCTGCCTCACTTTTATTTCACGATTAGCAGAATATTAGCATTATAGCTGAAGTCTTAATTAACGTTATTTCATCGTGTTTCAGTAGAAGAGAGCATAATTTAGAAGCTGAAAAAGGTAGCCCATCCTGTATGCCCTGTCCAGACCACTGGTTTAAATGGAAGCCTCCACCAAGCACAGCCTATGGAGTCAGCCTTTCGGCTGAGCTGCAGCCAACTTGTTTTTGTATTCCTTAAAAAGGCGTGCAGTACTTGCCAGGAAATACAAGAAAATAAAATGAGTCACTAAAACAGTAGTTGTTTTTATTGGAAATTATTAAAACAAATAGTAGTGTTATCATCTATAAACTTTAATATTAACATTCTAGAGCAAAATTATTTCTGATAATGAGTAGAAGTGTAATATCAAGGACCATTTTGTCTTACAAATAATATTAATATGAGCTGATGCAAGTGCTGAGATTGCCTAATATAATTTTTCTGACACAAGACACGTAATGAGAATCTATGGAATATGGCGTATAAACCTATTGTCTTGTGAGCGAAGCTCACGTCTTCAAACTGCACAGCAGCGAATCTGTGATTTAATTGTGAAGCTCTTTCCTTACAGGCAGCATTAATTCCATACACCACCGATGTTAATTTTGTTTATGTTAGAGAGACACAAACATGGTAATTATTTCTTTTCTCAAAGGTGAAGGGAGAGGCTTTAAAAAACAAGACAAAATTCTATGTAAGATTTCAAACCTGCAGGAGAATTTGTAGATAAAGTATTAACTTTTAAACAGACTGGAAAACTGAAATTGTTAAAAATTTTTTCCTCTGTTACATACGTCACAATCCCAGTTCAAGATTCTGTGCTTTCTTTGAAAACTGCACAGTATCTATTTTCTTGGATCCTTTGATCTACCTAACAATATCACAACACAACACAGCACTTGAAATACAGACTTTAAGACTGGCTTACGCAAAGGGCAGCATCTAAGGGAACGAAAAGGTCTGAGGATTTATACTACATTGTTGAAAGTGCTTAATATCTGGAATTCTTGAGAGTCAAGTGGGTAATCTGCATTGCTGTCTTTGTAGTTGCAATTTAACCCAGGAGTTAGTAGTTCCTCACTAAATTTAAAACCATGTGTGCGTAGACATACTTCCTGACTTAATGATTACATAATAAAACACACATTAAAAACAGTAAAGCTTATAATTAGATTTCTAGTGAAAACATTTACATTTGTCAGTCTAAAATATATTATCCACAAATTTTTTGAAATATTTGCTTAAAATGTGCTGTTTCTATAAACAATTCTAACAGTAAACCTATTAGCTAAAATATTCACAAAAAGTAAACACAAGGAGCATGAGCACAGCCAAATAAAATTCTGCTTTCCATCTTAGTAAACACTAGTGGAAGCATTTTTAAAAGCATGTTTCCAGCTCTATCTGAGTCCCTCTGTGACAGGCATCAAAAGTTTCAAAACTTTTAAACACTGTTCTTTGCAGAATTACAAAATGCATAAATATGCATTTGCTCCCAAACAACGAAAGAACTTTTATGATAATAAAATGATGTAAGGTGGCAAAGTCAAGCACTCAACAGCCGGGAAGAGCCAACACGGCTCTTGCCTGTGAAACCTCAGTTACTACCCACGTGCATGCTGATTCAGTCTTGCAGGACGTGTACTTGGGCTACTTTATTTGAAAGACCACCTTCTAATTTAGCACACAGAATAGATTTACAAGCTAATTAATATTTATTCAACCTAATTTTTCGATATATGACCACAACCTTATGTATGGTACACTGATTATCATTTATATTATTCTCTGTATTCATTTCCATGAAGAGCTTAAACTCTACCTAGCTGCCCCATTGGTACCTGAATCCAAAGCATGTGTTTTCAGCCTCAGTCACTGTTTGGCTGCTTTCTACTCTTGAAGATGTAGAGAGAGAGGCATAAATTTTCCATGTTAAGGTTGTCTGAGCTGGTCTGCACGCAGGCATACCTGGAAATGCACACATCTTTTCAACGCAGGCAGTTTGGCTATCACAGCCCTGCCAAGACCTGCCGTCTAAATATCGCTTCGCTTGACATCACTTATATATTCGGTATATTAGAAATTGGAATGACCGGCTGTGCTTGTGGTCAGAGTCTCGGGAAGGTATTCTCGATCACCAATCTGCCATTTTCTAAAAGTATATGGAAGACACTCAGGAGACTGTAGAAATGCAGACTGGGATCTGACACACAAAATACTTCTCATGAACAGTGCCCCTTGATGTTGAAATACCACGATATTCAGACTTTGATGTCTGAGGGATGACACCTCTAATAGCAGATTGCCTCCTAGTGCCACACTAAGGTAATGACTGAGAAGGCAAAATACCAAATCACCAATACCAAGGCAGGTATTTTCTTGTGAGTTCCACATTTAATTAATGAGTAAATTTCTTAGTGTGGAATTTAATGCCTGCTTTTATGAGTGGATCACCATTTTGATACATAGAGTGAGAATGATCTTAAACCCAACTTTAAAAAAATTAAAAAATAACATTTTGCCCACTCCCAAAATGTTGTTCTTGGTTTCTGCCATGAGTTAGAGAAATCCCTTGTTTTAAGACATTTGTACCGGGGACATTCTGCCTATTTTTTTCTACATCAAACATTATGTTAGCTGAATCAACCATTTATTTTATCTTTGTGTGTAATAAACCCTTACTCTCTCCTTACATATATAATATATATGATGGGGAAAAAAAAAAAAAAGTATTTGTCCTAGGTCCTTTTCTTTTTCTTTCGAGGATGTCTTTTGGAAGCACAAGTCCTCCATCTTCTTTCCAGAAATGATATACATAATCTATACTTCTCCATGCTTTCTTGGCAGAAGTAAAATAGTTTTTTTTCTCTCCCACCCTTCAGATCTTTCAGTAAGAACAGTCAAGAGAATTTCACACCTCACACAATTGCAAAGGAATTACAGGCACACTGAGAACACTTGACTCAGTTTGCTTCCAGGATAATGTATTTCTGTTAAGAAGTAAAACCTACAGTATATAAAACATATCTTTGCAAATGAAATATAGCAGCGTAAGGGAACATTATATATATTCCACTTCAAACATACTTCGGAGAAAACAGAAGAGAATGCCCAATGTGGTATCTAGCAGCCCTAGACAAAGGAGACAGAACTGCTCCGTACACGGCTGGATGTGTTGTGCGGGGATCAAATGCGAATGTGCGCACAGATCAAAGGGGGCACAACGCACATCATCATAATCTATCCAACACCCGCCTCAGTTTACACAAAGACCCCCGTGATGTGGTGCAGACTTCTCTGCAGCGCTCCACTTGCCAGCTGTAAAGAGAAAAGCACCGTAAGTTAAAAACATCAAAGATCGCATTGGCGGTGCCCCAGATTGTGTAGCCTACTGTGGAAACGGCACCGGCCCGGCAGTGGAGCCTGTTCTGCTCGTGGAGAGGGAATGTGCATCTCTCCTGTGCAGGAGAGGAGCAAGGAGCCTTGAGGATGTTACACATTATAACTGAACTAGCTTGCAGAAATTACTTCGATACACAGCTTGTTTTTTTCTAACTAACTGCTCCGTGTAGCAAAATTCCTTTAAGATCTCTAAGAAGTGGTGCAACGCTGCTTCTTGCACAAACAGCAGTGAACAAGTCCTGGGATGAATGCCACAAATAAAGTAGCACTTTTACCACTAGTGAAATTTCACTCTGGACAGATCCTTGATAGGTTAAACCCCTTTGTCTCAGCAGCCTGAAACAACACAAGAGGTGATGGGAACCCGGAGTATCCATGGGAATTAATGTTTATCTTTGAAAGGTCAAAACCAATCAGTTTCTGTTTTCAGCTTAACATGGGGAAAGAGTTCCTAAGGTTCAGCTCTTTAAAAAACCTGTAATAAAACTGTCTAGAAGTTTGACTTGATCCCACAGGATTCATTAGTTTCCAAATAAATGCAACGTGGCGTTTCAATATGTTTATGTTGTGACTTCACCGGTTTTTGTTATATATATTTGAAATGTAATAGTCTTCAATAATAGTTCATGGCAGAGTTATTTTTAAGATGTGTAACAGTGACAGCATTCAGACATATTGCATACTTCATTTGAATGAGAAAACCTTTATGATTCGCTTGCATTACAGAAATTGTATTATACTGTCATTATCAAAATTACATTCTTTAAGTACCGCACAATTTTAATACCAAATTATCTTTTCACAGAAAAATTCTGTGTGGTCAATTACAGTGTATTAAAATCCTGAACACCATTTTCATATTACATTACAAACATTTTTTTGTGCATTGTTTGTTACACTGTAGCTTTTCTGTTTCATCAGATATAACCTCATGGTTGAGATTTACAAAGCTGGTCTCAACTGGAAAGAATATACAGGAGATAATGATATTGAGATCCATTATGCTAAATATATGTTTTAATAATTTGTGTTCTATGATGTGTGTCTTTCCATGGATTTTTGGCTAATTTTTAGCAGGGTTGTTAGTATGCATGGATTAGGTTATTACATTAGGGATAGAGTGGCTAAATGGGTGAAACCAAAGAAACGCAGTAAAAAGCTGTTTTCTGTGGAGTTGTAAACAGTTTCCAGCAGACGTGTTGCAGCTTACTCTGTTAAGACTCAATGCAGCAAAAGCACTGGGCCTGAAGAAGCAGATTGCTTTATTTGCTTGAATTCATGAGTGGCTTTTATTACTCTAGGTCAGTTATTAATGAGGAAAAGAAGGTTAATGAAAACAGGAGACGCTGACAGTCCAATGTCTATCCTTCTGCGAAACCTATGTAATATCAGATAAAAATAGTATGCCTATCAAGCTGACTACAGGATCAGATGCTTTTCAAACATGCCTGAATTTAGCTGGACATTTTTTTAGTATAAGACATGAAAGCTACATATAAATTATAGATACGCAATGCATTAAGGTGACTGTCTAATTTCACCTGTTATAATTAAACGTTAGAGGTGGCTCAACATCCGAGCCAATGCTGTTTCTGAACAAGCTGATAATGCCCTTCTCATGTAGGGCATACGCAAGCCTGAGGGGTGAATTTCATTCCATTCTCTTTCTCAGCTTTTCTATAAACAAGCTAAGAAGGTGTCTGGACCCTGGTGACAAGCATTCCCCCTTACCTGCTGATTTTTTGTCTAATTTGCTTTACTGAAAAAGCTCCACCAACAGTCAAGTAAGAATCAGTTTAAATACCAGGAGATGGGGTGGAAAAGACATGGCAGAAGAGGCACTACAGGACTGCTTTCTTTGAAACAGGCAACTAAGGGTATGTGCCCATTAGTACAGTGCGATGAAGATCTACAGAGCAACAGGGCTGGTGCTGTGGACCTGACGTCCACACTGTGTTTTTGGGGGGTTTCACTTAAGACTAACTCAAGCCTGGTCCCGTGGACATGAAACAAATTGGATGGGCTCTCGGAGTGCATCTTTTGATCCAGCTTTATCTGCAATGAAACGAATTTGCACGCTTGACTATGCAAACAAAAGAATGCTAAGTTAGGATAATTGGGAGATCCACCTGAAAAACAGACTGGTCTGAACTAAAAGTGATAATGCAGATGGGCTCTTGAGGTCATTCTTTAGCATACATTTCTGCATCTTAATTATTTGTGCTTCCTCATATCTGAAAAGGAGAGATGGGCTGGAATAAAGAAGCAAACTTCTTCAATCGGTGAGTAAATGCCTCTTGAATATGCTGAATTTCAGAGCAGCATTCCCGAACAGTTCCGTAAGTGCACAAACATTAGAGTGTTTTGATTTATCTTATTAAAGAAATAGGTCTGAAGAGCCACCTGAGAGCTGGACCTCCATTTGCCGTAAACCAGCATAACATTAGAGTGGGTAGGGTAAATAAGGACAACGGCAATGAGCACAGAGCATGCAATAACGTTCTACATTTTTAATCTTAATGTATGTGATGTCTGGGCAGTTACTGACAAATTAATATAACTGGTAGCAAAGGGAATACACATGTAAATCTACAATGATTAATTACTAGGATATGATAAAAAACTGGAGAAATCTATCATGTAGAGAAAAAGTGATTTGCCATAGCTGCTTGGTATAGCTGATATCATAGAATCATAGAATCGTAGAATCCTAGGTTGGAAAAGACCTCTCAGATCAGCGAGTCCAACCGTCAACCGAACACCACCATGCCTACTAAACCATGTCCTGGAGTGCCATATCTACACGTTTTTTGAACACCTCCAGGGATGGGGACTCCACCACCTCCCTGGGCAGCCTATTCCAGTGCCTGACCACTCCTTCAGTAAAGAAATTTTTCCTAATATCCAATCTAAATCCCCCCTGATGCAACTTGAGGCCGTTGCCACTCATCCTATCGCTAGTTACCTGGGAGAAGAGACCAACACCTGCCTCACTACAACCTCCTTTCAGGTAGTTGTAGAGAGCAAGAAGGTCCCCCCTCAGTCTCCTCTTCTCCACACTAAACAGCCCCAGCTCCCTCAGCCACTCCTCGTAGGACTTGTTCTCTAGACACTTCACCAGCCTCCTTGCCCTTCTCTGGACACACTCCAGCACCTCAATGTCCTTCTTGTGGTGAGGGGCCCAAAACTGAACACAGTACTCCAGGTGCGCCCTCACCAGTGCCCAATACAGGGGCACGATCACCTCCCTGCTCCTGACTGGAAAAATCATGTGCTTACTAACAAGTCCCATGTACCTATGCTGGAGGAATTCACATCGTTTTTTCAGAACAGGGTAGGGATCAGGGATGGGAACATATTTTTAAGTATTCATTATGTGCGGTGTAATGTACCTGCACTCTTTTAGCTTGTATTATTTTATTTACTGAAAGTATTATCGTTAGTGCATTACCATGAAATCCCCATCATTCAGTGCCCATTGCTGTGCAAACACAGACAAAAAGAGGGCTCTTCTTCCAAGAACTTTAAAAACGAGCAAAGGTAAACCACCCATGACACCTGGCAAGGGGATTTTGGGCTCGTCATTGCTCTACGCTGACGTGCTATAGCATTTTAGCCCACCAGCCACAGGTAGTGTCTTAAGCAGGTTGCCTTGGTAGTGTCCTGGTAGTCTCCCATCTTGGTACCCATTTCACCAGTGACCAGGTGGAGGGGAAAGGACTCTGCATACTCTTCTCTGGCACATCACAGAGAAGGTAATGAGTTTCCACTACCAGAGTTTAACGTTTTAAGCTAACAGAATCATAAGTGTGAAAAAATTTATTTGTATGAAGATCATGGGAGATACATGATGTCTTAATTCTAAATAAAATCCAAGCTTTTAATACAATTGTTTAGGAAATTACCATTTTTAGTATGTATAAGTTTTTAACTTCTGGTAATTTCGGACATGTTCCAATCCAACCGTCCAGAAAGGACAAATTATACATAATAAATGATTGTTGAGAAGGAGGTATCACATTATCTGTCTTGTCCACAGCAAATTATAAAGCTATTCTAAACCACAAATGTTGAGTTCTTAATCAAAGAAACCACTTACAATAATTTTACTACAGATTTTTATATAGCTGTGAGGATGTATGTCTGATGGAAAGATGATAAAATGTTTTTATAAGATCAAATGTTATTTAAAAATTGGTATTACTGTATGTCTTAAAATCGTACTGGCAAATCTTTTCATATTTCTCTCCTCTTCAATATTGCCATAGGCTCAACACTGTGGTCTTTACAAGCAAAAATACCACGCATCGTTTGCCTGTATGATGACATCATGCGGGGGGCATTACAGCAGCCTCTGAATAGTAGAGGTGACGGTGAGATCCTGCTTCCTTCATCGAAATCAGTGGGAGTTTCGCCTGAGTAAGGACGTTAGGATTGGACCCCCCCAAAAAAAGAAGAAAATGAGACATAACTAGGAATAATGGGGTGATATGAAGACCTGGAAAATGAAGCTTGAATATCATTAAAATCTTCCTGACAGTGAGCTCTATTATACCAGGGAATAATCTCATTGACTTCAGTGGGAGAACTGTCAGAGTGAGATCTGAGCAAAGGCTGGAGTAGCCTTGGTCCTGATCCAAAGCCCCCCGATCAGGCCCAGGGTGAACACTGCAGGTTCATTTGCCTGAACCCGCACAACTCCCAGTGCTTTTTTTTGTAATTGTTACAAATAGTTGTTAAGATGTATCTAAATACAGGTGACAGATGATGTTACGGGATCATGTAAGCATAACTAAAATTGATCAGTTTAAGAGGCATCTTCCATGTGGTGCAAAGGTAAAGAAGCTGTTAAAATTACCTGGTTGCTGTTGTGCCGTCGGGTAATTTACACAACAGAGGCCGCTATGAAGAACACAGGCATGTAAAAAGGCTATACCGTGTTGCCGACTGGAGCGTATGTACCTGTAACACGGGGTGCTATGGAGGCTGGGCATTATCTGAATTAGAAATCCCTGCTTTTTATTGTCACGTCTGTGAATGCAGTGGGCAAAAAAGCAGGGAAGCTACGAGCAAGGAAGCTCCGGGAGCCGTACCAGACATACCTGCAGAGCGGTGTGAAGGAAAAGCGAGGAAACAATCTTTCTTTTCATTCACCCTGTGTACACTCTCGGTGAATAAACTGCATTACGTCAGAGTTGCCAGCTCCTGCATCTGTTTCTCTCCTCACAGACAAAACTTGCATGATTATGAACTTTAGCTATTACCTGACTCAAGCAAGGCAACAGACTAAGTGTTTGTGGCTTATGCCTTTGCACATAGAATTTAAGACATGCGTGGTTTTGTAGACACCAGCCATTAAATGCGTTTTAATACTGGCTCCCACTGAACCTCAGTAAAGTGGCAGAAGCACTGAATATTGAAAAAGTAAATTTCTTAACAGCAAACATTCCTTTGTCCTTTTGTGACTTCGCTGCACCTGGGTGTGTTTTTCGGCACCTCATACGGCCCTCCAGCCTGTCCGTGTGTTTCTGTCCCCTGCGACAGACTGGCAGTTACTCACATGAAGGTTTCTATTTCTCAGTAAAGTTTCTATTAGCTCATTGGTAGAGTGGTTGATGGGAGAGGGGAAGAGAAGCAAAGAGGAAGGCCTAAAGCTCATCAGTTTTTTATTCATTAATATCTGTAGCACAGCCAATGAGAAGGAGCTGTAGAGATCTGTGGCACTCATATGAGACTGATACAGCTAGATTAAATAAAATTGCTGAGTCTGTTCAGGTAAATTTATTAAAACCTCAGGATCTATGTATGGGGAAAAATGAGTATGCAGCTTCTTAAATTTTAACTTGCATCACTCGTTGGACTGTGACAGATTTGGAGACGCTTTGCAGTAGCTCCAGTATATTGATCTGGTTACTATAGTACTTTATATTTGCTTAACCCAAAGCAATATGACTGGAAAAAAATAGGCAGCTGAAGACAAATTGAATTGACTGGCTCCACCTCTCCCATAATAATTTAAAGTTGTTCAATCAGAGGAGTCGTAGGACATACCTGAAACATCTTCTAGTCAATGCAGCTGTCCCAGCGCAGATTCAGTTCCAGACATATTGTTCTGTATAGGTGGTCCAGCTAACTTCATCCTAGAGAACTCCCGTGGTGAAGGTTTCATCTTAGGCTACCTACTCTAGTGTTCCTCTGGCCTCACTGTTAGAAAGATTTTCTTAATACCTAACCCATATCTCCCTAACTGGAATTTAATCCACCAGGCAACATGGAAAAGAATGCATTGCCTTTCTTTCACAGCTGCTTTTTAGGAATTTGAAGTCTCATACCATGCTTCTCTCTGTCTTCTTCCACATAGACTGAGCAACCATGTTTCTTTCACTCTTCCCTCACAGATGGAGTTTTCTAGTCCTCACTCTCATCACTCTTTACACTCTCTAGATCGTTAGCGAATTGTGCACAAGCCTATGTAGGGTGTGCCAGAAGAGGCCTGATCAGCACCAGGTAAAGCAGAAGGATTACTTTGCAGGTTTTGAGGATGACACTCCCAAATATGTACTCCCGAGTAATGTCCATCTCTTTTTGCAACAGTCTGATGTTTTTGAGTCTTGTTAAACTTTGGTTTAGTACAACTCTAGTATTTCCTTCTGCAGTACAAAGTCTGTCCTTACCCTGTGCAGCTGATTACTGTTGTCTGGGGCTGAAATTTTGCAGTTATCTGAATTGAGTTTCAACCTGTTTCTTCAGAATTTTTCTGATTTTTCAACAAAATGTAAAATTATCACCCCATCCTTGAACAGGACTGCAGCTGTCCTCTACTCGCTGTTATCTTCAGATTAAAGAAACACTTCCTATTCTATTATCTGAGTCATTACTAAAACTGCTATATGGTATTGGACCAGAAAAGGCCCTTGTGGAACCCCATTTGATATGTGTATCTAATGATGAAACTCTGATACCTATGCTCCGAAAATAAATTTTTGGTAAGTTGTTTAGTAGTTTAAGGTGGCCGTGTTTCTCTACCTTGCATATGAGAATTATATGACATAGTGACAAAACCCACTGATGTCAAACATGTATGGTGTCTATTGCTTCTTCCTATTCTTGATGCCCGTTAGTCTGTCATGGAAGAAAATTACATTGGTTTGACATTATTTGCTCTTGACAAATTCATGTTGGCTGCTACTTGTCTCTTGGTTGTCTTTTAGAAGCCCATAAATAGTTTAATTAATTGGTCCACGATTGAAGTTAAGATGACTGATCTTTTGAGAGTTTCTCCTCTCTCACTTGTTTGCACCTTTTTGACAGTCTGGATCATCTACCATGCTTATGCACTTTCAGAAATAACGAATAATAATGATGCAACTGGCATGGCTAGATCTTGAAATAATACCCAGATTGAACTGTGCCAGGTGCAACCCATTTTAATACATTTCATGTTCAAGTATCCAAGATATTTTTCCCCCCCCACTGTAGTCTCAGTTCTTACCCCTTTTTCTTTGGTGTTAATTACCTTTGTTGTCTGATCATGGCTTTTGTTGTTGTTAAGATAGAAATTTTAAAAAATGGCTTTTTTAGCATCAATATCTTTCTCTTCCTTTCAAGAAGTAAACTTTCTCCCTCGATATTCTTCTTCCTACTACAGCTTTAGAATACCTTCCTGCTATGCTTTATATTTCTCCTTCGTTGTACATTTTTCATCTCAGCCCTTTTACTTTATCTCCATGTTTTTATAGTTTTTTTTTTTTTTTTTTTTTT
>Ga0065711_1043306_pt1 | contig 14802 bp, 9 predicted proteins | sample Hoacrofraction12_FD_59098 | JGI IMG/M metagenome (GOLD analysis project Ga0065711, IMG submission 59098) | Hoatzin crop microbial communities from Cojedes, Venezuela - Epithelial fraction 12 v2 (version 2) | ecosystem: Host-associated > Birds > Digestive system > Esophagus > Crop | place... | reverse complement strand
GCTAGAAGCTCCTTGTTTAACCATGCAGGTCTCCTGCCTCCTTTGCTCGATTTCTTTCTCAGGGGGATGCATTGCTCCTGTGCATGGAAGAAGTGTTGTTTAAAGAGCGACCAGCACTCTTGGGCCCCCCTGCCTTCAAGAGCCCTGGCCCACGGGATTCCTCCCAGTAGCTCCTTGAAGAGGGCAAAGTCAGCCCTCCCGAGGTCCAGGGTTTTGATCCTGCTTATCGCCCTGCTTCCTCCACGCAGGATCCTGAACTCAACCATTTCATGGTCACTGCAGCCGAGTCACAGAATCACAGAATGGTAGGGGTTGGAAGGGACCTCCGGGGACCATCTCGTCCAACCCCCCTGCCAAAGCAGGGTCACCTACAGCAGGCTGCACAGGACCGCGTCTAGGCAGGTTTTGAATATCTCCAGAGAAGGAGAATCCACAACCTCCCTGGGCAACCTGTTCCAGAGCTCTGTCACCCTCCAAGTAAAGTTCTTCCTCGTGTTTTAGATGGAACTTCCTATGCTTCAGTTTGTGCCCATTGCCCCTCATCCTGTCGCTGGGCACTACTAAAAAGAGTCTGGCCCCATCCTCCTGACACCCACCCTTAAGATATTTATAAACATTTCTAAGATGCCCTCTCAGCCTTCTCTAGACTAAACAAGCCCAGCTCCCTCCGTCATTCCTCATAAGAGAGATGCTAAAGCCCCCTAATCATCTTCTTCGCGCTCTGCTGGATCAGAATCAGTATCTGATTTATTTCAGCATCTATTTACATTTACCTCCTCCACTTTTTCCTGAGTTTCCTAAAGGTGTTAAATACTATGTGGATTTTACACCTGCCCATCACAAAGTGGGTCCAAGAGTATATTCTTCAGAGCTCACTGAAGAGTCAATAGATATTAAGAATTATAAGAATTTGATCTTGGCTAGATTCTTTTCACAAGCTCCCTTTAACTTCTTCCAAAAGGGTCTGCTTTATTGTGAAATATAAGTTCAGGTGAAAGGTTCTTCATCACATTTCCAGTGCCTGAATTCATCCAGCCCTTTTGCTATTACTTCTTTTCTACCTTTTCTCAGTGAATTTCGTGTTCATTAAAACACCACACTAACAGTACCGACTGAGCTAAACAGACTATTTGGGCTGTGCAAGTTTCTTACTCCGACTCTACTCATGCACGCTTTTCTCTTGACCTGCAAACTACCTTGTTATTCTAGTCCTCGGCCTGTCTTGTGCGGAGACTGCCAATCATACCACATCCGCAGTGTTTTTAATAAGCTGTGAAAAAAATCAAGACGAAGGTGAGACTACCCATCTAATTTTTTCTGCTACATCTTCTGTGCAGAAAGAGAACTTTATTTCACTGGCTCCACACACTTCGGAAATGATAGTAAGTTCCTGTGAATTCTTCATTCAAATTGCAGATTTCTTCTATATGGCATTTAAAAAAAAAATACATTACATTCTAAAAAGTATCGTTCAAAGAAAATATGGGCCTTTTATGATATTTCCTACTTTTTCTGGGGCTTTCCAGACACTTAAATTGTTCAATAGAAATTACAACAGCATGTTTGTGCATATTTGCACCATATGCATACTGCACAAAATATCCCGTTTTTAACATGTATCAACAGGAATGGATTTACCAAAGATAAAGAAGGGCAGATGCCATAGAACAGATATCTAAAAATAAAATTTGCTGTCCATCTTGTTCAGCCCATCGAGCTAAGTACTGAGCGATAGGGTTCTATTCTCGAAGCCACCCCTCCCAAAACCCTCAAGACAAGGGCTAAGCTTTCATCTGTTGTCAGCTGGCTGCAGTGCTGGCAACCAGCGTTTCCAGCCCAGAACACAGCTTAAGCTTACCTTGGTCTCTTCTACCCACCAAGCCAGATTCAGGAAACTATGCGCCTCTCCTTGTCGGCAGCCTAACCAAGGAAGCGTATGTCTTAAGGCATAAGAAAGGTTATCTGGGTCTCTTGTCACTTAATAAAATCCAGCAGGCTCTCCCACTCATATCAGGATCCTGTCCACCAATACACACTTGAAGGCACAATTCCTCTCTGGAAGACAGCGGAGTTGCAGCGCTCCCAAGGATGTACAGGCAGCCCTAGATTTCAGAACTCAGATGGTAAGAATGAAAACAAATGAAACAAGTTCTTTGGATAACGCTTGTCAGGTTAGCTCAAAAAAAAAATTGCATCTAACACTATTCTAGTAAAACAATCCCTCTAAACCAACAACATTCAAAAAATTCTTCCTTGCACATACTTAACCATAACTATGAAGTACCGGCTAAATAAACAGACAGTGAGGTGGACTGAAAAGTGGCTCAATGGACTGGCTCAGTGTGTGGTCATCAGCCACAGAAACTCTAGTTGGAGGCCAATGACTAGCAGTGTACTCATGTGGTCAATACTGGGTCCAGTCCTGTTTAACATCTTCCTTAAGGATCTGCATGATGGGGCAGAGTCTAACCGCAGCAACTTTGCAGGTGACACCAAACTGGGAGGAGTGGCTGATATGCCAGCGGGTCACGCTGCCATCCAGAGGGACCTCGACAGGCTGAAGAAATGGGCTGGCAGGAACCTCATGAAGTCCAACAAGGAGAAGCGCAAAGTCCTGCACCTAGGGAGGTACAACTCCATGCACCAGTACACGCTGGGGGCCGCTCAGGTTGAAAGTAGATAGGCAGAAAAGGACCTGGGGGCCCTGGTGGACACCAGCTTGAACCTGAGCCAGCAATGTGCCCTGGCAGAAAAGAAGGGGAAGGATCGGCTGGGCTGCATCAGGAGGAGTGCTGCCAGCAAGCTCAGGGGGGCAACTCTTCCCCTTTACTCAGTCAACACCTGGGCTCCCCAGTACAAGAGAGACATGGACATACTGGAGAGAGCCCAGCAAACGGCCACAAAGATGACTGAGGAACTGGAGCACTTCACATATGAGGAAAGGCTGAGAGAGTGCGGACTGTTCAGCCTGGAGAAGAGAAGGCTCGGGGGGACCTTATGAACGTACACAAGTACCTGAAGGGAGGGTGGAAACAGGACGGAGCCAGGCTCATCTCAGTGGTGGCTTATGACAGGACCAGAGGCAACGGGCACAAACTGAAACACGGGCGGTGCTGTCTGAACATCAGGGAACACTTTTTACCATGAGGGTGAACAAGCAGTGGCACAGGTTGCCCAGAGAGGCCCTGGAGGCTCCATCCTTGCAGACCCCTGTAGACAAAAACTCCTCTAGAAACCGTGCTGGGCAACTGATTCTTGGCGGCCCTGGTTGATCTCCAGAGATCCCTTCCAACCTCAATCATTCTTTGTGATTCTGTGTGAGTTAAGAGTTATGTTGGGGTTTATGAAATTAAATTCAAGTTCAAATGGGTTTGCATTTCTTCATTGCACATATTGATAACCCTGGCTCTGTCCTCTTTCCACGTGAGCCAGAAAAGCAGGGTTAAAGAAAGTATACCCCCCAATGAACAACCTCGTATCAACAGAGAAGGAGCAGGCTGAAGTACTCAACAACTTTTTTGCCTCAGTCTTCACTGGCAATCTCTCTCCTCGTCCCTCCCCAGTTGATGGACTGCAAGATGGGGACCAGAGGGGAAAAGCTCCTCCCACTGTAAGGAAAGATCAGGTTTGGGACCACATGAGGAACCTGAGCACACACAAGTCTAAGGGACCTGATGAGACGCACCTCAGAGTCCTGAGGGAATTGGCTAATGTCATTGCCAAGCCACTCTCCATGATGGTCATGGCAGTCAGGCTCAGTCCCTGGTGACTGGAGGAAGGGAAACATTGTGCCCATTTTTAAAAAGGGTAGAAAGGAGGATCCTGGGAACTACCGATCTATCAGCCTCACCTCTGTGCCTGGGAAGATCATGGAACAGATCCTCTTAAAAGCTCTGCTAAGGCACATGGAGGACAGCGAGGTGATTTGAGACAGCCAGCACGGCTGCACCAAGGGCAAGTCCTGCCTGACCAACCTAGTGGCTTTCTGTGATGGTGTGACTAGATCCGCGGACAAGGGAAGAGCTACAGATGTGATCTGTCTGGACTTCTGTAAAGCCTTCAACACAGTCCCTCACAACATCCTTCTCTCTATATTGGAGAAATACGGATTTGATGGGTGGACTGTTCGGTGAATAAGGAATTGGTTGGAAGATGAGAGCAAGAGATTAGTGGTCAATGACTCGATGTCCAAATGGACACTGGTGACAAGTGGTGTCCATCAGGTGTCCATACTGGGACCGGTGCTGTTTAACATTTTCATCAATGACTTAGCAAGATCAAGTGCACACTCAGCAAGTTTGCAGATGACACTGAGTGGTGCAATTGACACACCAGAAGGATGGGATGCTATCCAGAGGTACCTGGACAAGCTCAAGAAGTGGGCCTGCATGAACCTCATGAGGTTCAACAAATCCAAGTGCAAGGTCCTGCACATGGATCAGGGCAACCCCTGCTATAATACAGGCTGGGGGATGAAGGGATTGAGAGCAGCCCTGCCAAGAAGAACTTGGGGGTACTGGTGGATGAAAAGATGGACATGAGACAAAAATGTGCACTCGCAGCCCAGAAAGCCAACCATATCCTGGGTTGCACCAAGAGAAGCTTGGTCAGCAGTTCGAGGGAGGTGATTCTGCTCCTCTACTCCACTCTGGTGAGACCCCACCTGGAGTCCTGCATCCAGCTCTGGAGACCCCAGCACAAGAAGGACGTGGACCTGTTGGAGTGGGTCCAGAGGAGGGCCACAAAAATGATCCGAGGGCTGGAACACCTTTCCTCTGAGGAAAGGCTGAGAGAGCTGGGGTTATTCAGTCTGGAGAAGTGAAGGCTGCAGGGAGACCTTCTAGCAGCCCTCCAGTACCTGAAGGGGCCTATAGGAAAGATGGGGAAAATATTTTCAGCAGGGCTTGTTGCGATAGGACAAGGGGTAATAGCTTTAAACTACAGGAGGGTAGATTTAGACTAGATATTAGGAAGAATTTTTTTTACAGTGAGTGTGGTGAAACACTGGAACAGGTTGCCTAGAAAGGCTGTGGATGCCCCATCCCTGGAAATATTCAAGGCCAGATTGGACGGGGCTCTGAGCAACCTAGTCTGGTTGAAGATGTCCCTGCTCACTGCAGGGGGCTTGGGCTAGATGACCTCTGAAGGTCCCTTTCAACCCAAAGCATTCTATGATTCTATGCTTTAATTTAGTTCCTGGGTTTCATATTCTCATGGATTCTAAAGTACCTAATGCACAGGACAGAATGGAATAAAGATCTTGAATCTAAACCAAAAATAGGGAAAGAGTTCTGTTATGTTTTAATAAGAAAGCTGTTGAAATTGCATATATGAATGTGTTTGCATTTTCAAGGAGTTTTAAGGATTTTGTTTTGTTTTAGTATCCCCTCTACACCTATGAGTTTTACCCCCCTAATTTCTACCATTTGAGCACAGATGGAATAATGTTATTCAAACTACCCTTTCTGTACACTGCAAAATGAGCTATACTAATATTTCAACAATTTTCAGTTCTGCTTTTTTCCCCTGAAATTCTAAAGAAATGTTAAAAAGAGAACTTCTAGCTGAATTACTTGTTGCATGCAGTTTATCTTGTCATATTGCATATTTATTCATTCCAAGTTGTCTATAAAACATGATTTTTAAAATTGTTCTAAGTATGCACTCAGAGTGACTGAATGAATACTAATTACAGATGTACTTCAATTTTTCTTAAATTATTTGAAGGAAGTATACTGTCTATTTCCTAACTACAATGCAGTACTAGTAATTAAGTTACATAATTCTGTCTTTTTCCTTGAGTGGATGACCTACTCTTTATAAACAGGGACACAAAGTGTTAATGATATCCTGGCTTCCAATTCATTGAGTTGTTTGCAGATTTGTTATATACAAAAGCTTCACCTGACCATGACTGGTTGCTATCAGCCTGCATCTTCTCCACAACTTCACCTGCTCATCTAGACTACCTTAACAAACATTCCTATTAAAGCACAAGAATAATATTAAATCCTTGTTCTCATGAGGCTTACTTTATATTGTGCAAGAGCATATTTACAGAGAACTGCCCATTGCTGCTCTTAGTTATCCTACCATAACAACTTTAACTTCTTATACCAAAAGGCATAATGAACAAGCTCAGAAGCACTCAGTTCAACTCCGATTCGGGGAAAGTAAGTTTCTACTGAAGTTGGTAGCAAATGTAGAGCTCCTTGCTGCACCCGAGATTAGTATAGTTTAGCTGCACACACACTTCTAAGTGTGTGAGAAAAGAGATCAATGTGTTGTCAGCTTCACCTACCCGAAAATCAGAACACTTGTCATCAGGAAGGTAATGTCACACTATGGAAGATGGAAAGTAAAAAGTAGCACTACACTTTATTACAGCCTACACTGGTGACCAAGATCAGTTCATTCCAACAAGGGAAGCAAAGATTTAAGCCTTCCCTTTAAAACCACAATGCACAGAAGTCTTTTAAAGTTACTGTCCTGTCAGAACTGGATAAAATAGGTCAGGGGAAAGACAGAATAAGGAAAAAAAAAGAAGGTTAATGCTCCTTTTCTTTCCATTTCTTTCTTTTTTTAACCTACGAAAGATTGGTTAATATTGTGGAGTATTGTGCTTAACATCATTAATTAGGCAGGATGTTAGACTATCAGAAGAAATTATAAATAGAAGGACTAACAACGAATCTGTAATTCAAAACTGCTATCAGATGCGAACTTGCAGAGATCTCAGCACCACCCTCAAGAATCAGCAGAGATTAAAACTCAGTCCCTAGGTCACTTTCTCTCTGATATCTTTGAGGGTTTGAGACTCTGAAGAGATAACCATAACCCTGGTTTTTAAAGCAGAAAGTCTCTCTCCAGTTTGCCCAGATCACACATTTATGCTAACACAAACACCTTCTTCTCATTTCAGAACACCTGTGAGCAGGAGGTCCCAGTGAAGCACTAGCCTTCTGAACTAGCTGAAGCCCCTGTTCGGAACCAGAAGGGTGATGAAAACCATTCAAGGGCAAAAGCTATGTTTAATTAGAGTTAGGTACAGGAATCAAGGCTAAAGTAAAGTAACTTTGTCCAAAAAGAAATGCAATTAGCATGAGTCAGCAGGGAGTCCTGGGATGCAAGGCTGACCTGTCTAGATATATCGCTGTGTCAGTAAATACCATATTGGGTTAAAATTGCCTCAGTACCAGCATTGGAAACACCAAATTTGTGTACGAATGTAACAGAATTAGCTATAAAATTATGATTAAATGCAGTGTAAGTGTAGTTAGCTATTGAAAGGGGTTAGTATTTAACAGCACTATCTGATTGAGACTGGTTGTAGGTAGAATGTGGCATAACCTGGGAGACAGATCTTTCTCTCCAATGTCTCTAAGCTTATCTGTTGATTTGAGACATAATGTCCCTTAAAAATAACAATAATTGCTATTGAGCAGGCAAGCACCTCTATCCTTGTTATTTGGGGGGAAAATAGATACAAATTTAATTCTTTTGTCTGAATTAAACTTAAGCCAGGCAAACCTGCAATACTCTCCTTGACATGGTTTTAGTAATGTCATGCTGTTACGCTGCAAAACCATGGGCCACACTTTATATGGTTCTAATATAAGTCTATAAATGTTAAATTAAGATTTATTATGGAGTATCAAACTAAAATCTAACAGTCATTTCTGAGATGTGCATCGAACGCCACCCTAAGACACTTTAGCAAGATCGTAAATGATAGACATACGTGAGCATTATTCTATATAAAGTAAACAATTCCCGATTTTTTGAAAATGCACTTGTTGAAGACATGTGAAGCTGTAAAGACAAACGCAAGGCAAACAAAAGTCAAAGGAAGAAGCACAATTCATGGCTCACTTATTTACTAGCTTTCTAAATTTTATCCTTCTTAGCTCTTTTGCCTATCAAAAGAGAGTTTTGCTTACTTAAATGCTTCTGATCTTGTTTTGCCTTCCTCTAAATGTATTCCTAGTTCTAAACGGTAAACAGAAATCTACCAATTTGCCACTACTTTTGCCTATGAGAAAATATATATAAAAACATTCAAAGGAAAGTTAAGATGACGGCAGGACTAACTAAAGGAGTACCGATACAAAGATCGCATAGAATGCAGAGATATAATAAGTATTTTCATTATGAAATGCATTGCATGTAAATTGATGGGTCATCTGCTTCTTTAAACTTCAGTTTTCAGAAGAAACACTCTTCTGTCTTTACGACAGAAAACAGACTTTGTTTTGGTATAAAAATACATATATATTTCTGATAACATTGTGGGGGGAAATGCAATTAAACTTTAGACAAGAAAGAAGTCAGAAAAAACACATTTGACTAGTTTCTCTCTATTACTGAAATAATAATGCAAGATACTGGTAATTCGTTTTGAATATTCCTCTTATGAAGATACTGAGCAAACGTCTACAACTCCAGGATCAGTCTGGATTGTGCTCATTTTAATGCACTGTGTAACGTAACTATGAAGAACATCTGACTAGTCATAGCAGTAAAATCATCAGTTGACTACCTGTGACCAAGAAAGGTGTCATAACGAATAATATAATAATGAAGATCACATTAGCAATTCTCACAAGATCACATTAGCCATCCAGAAGGAAGATGGTGATTCTACATAAACAAAAATTAATACCTAATGAATGGTACTACTTCTGTATTAATTAGTTCACCCCAAATTCCAGTATTTTGAGACTTTCTCTATCTGGTTAGAAAAGCAACATTTTTTCAATTTTAAATAGGACATGTTTGTGCATACAAAGGAACAGAACTAACTACTGACGCGACCACCAGAATAAAGATATGGCCACTGATTTCAGTTCATTGGAGGCAAAACAAGGCCAGACAAGATAAATATTAATGTATTGTGTTGTTCTTTTTGGCTGTTTTGTTTACAGACTGATGTTGAAGATGAGACAACAGGCGACAGAAAGGCTGCAACACTGCTAAACTGGCTTCAGTCACATGAAATCATAACAAGTGTTGGCAGTGCAATGCTCTTAAGTTTTTTAGCTTAGTTTCCCCATATTTTGCATTCACAAGTGTGTTACTAAGCTACAGCAAAGGTCACCAGAGGCTCATACATTTAAAGAGCAGCAAGATTTTTGCTTGGTGTTGTTTCAGTTTCGGCTGCCAGAATTCCTACTTTATTTTCTTTTAGAATTAAAACTTTAAAAACCCTCCAGTATTTATCTTCAGTTAATTTCTGATAATAAGATTCTTAATTTTGTGCCTGATCTTGAAATCAGACGTGATTCTTACACAACACCTATCACATTTCTAAAAGTACTGACGACGTTTTAAGTGGTAAATATTTCATAAAATTATATGTTCTATTGTCTTCCTACTCTTGAAGAGTATCAGTGTGAAATAATAATGCTCTAATATTGACACGCCACTGAAAATATTGAGGTTTGTGAAAAGCAGTATATAGTTTTGTATGCTAGGCAGTCCAAAAAAAATAACCATGATGTTTTATATACTATCCCAATAACTCCGCAAGACAGCACGGTTTCATAACATTTCCAGTCTGTGTAAAACTTAACCAGCTGACCAATATGGTCACTCACTTATTTTGTTCTAGAATCTGGCCACCACTCTAAATAGACTACAGAAAAAGCTACATCATAATTAATAGGACAGAAGGGATTTGGCAGTACACTTGTTCAGCTGACAAACTGTCTATGTGCTCCCAACCCATGGAAACTTATCACGTTTCAGTTTTCCTTCCTGATGCAAAGTTTTCTTTTTACTTGTGTCTGTGTATGATAAAAACCATACACGCTAGTCTATCTCAGTGTGGGTTCAAAACTGTACTGAACTGCCCTCCCCAAAACTTTATTTATTCCATGATAGGTCTTGATCCTGGTGATTGAAACTCTTTAGAGCAAAGCAAAAACATGAAGCAATGATTTCCACTTCATAGGAACTCTCTCAACTACAGAATAGAGTCATAAACAACAGAGTCCATCACACTCTGCTCCAACCACAGGAGACTGAATTATTTACACAGAGTGGAGACATTCAGTGCAATAATGTGCAACTGATTCTGTAATGACCTATTTCTCAGAGAGGACCTGGTCTAAGATCTTGGCTATAACTAAGCACAGATTAATTTTGAACTTGTTACGTGAGTGATCCAATGTTGAGTCTTCCTACATTCATAAGAAGAATTGCTGTTTTGACAAAGGCTACATTCTTTCAGTACAGATTTTAAAACCTCAAAATCCTGATCTCTCCTACCAACATGAAGAATTTTTTGCAGACAATCACGAGTAACAGAGAAACTATGTTTGAGAGCGCACGACAGTCATTAAGACACACACAGACCATATTAAAATTGTTGCTACTTTCAACATGGATACTCAGTGTCACAATGTAGGGGACGTTAAACAGAAATATGCAATTCCCTAAATGTGTTTTTTTTCACTCCGGTTCATCATATTTTGGTTAAAAAGTGGTCTCTGTGCTAGCAATTCCAAAAGGCTGGAGCAACCTTTCTTCAGGCTCTTTCTGGAAATCAAAGCTACCACTGAACTTTGAGGGCCACTATTTCAGAGAACACAAGCCATGAGGCAAGCTGAGACTGAACTCTGCTGGCGTGTCACAGAGCTAATACGTTTCTTTAGGACTGTGTTATTTCTGCTTCTTGAATGAATAAGTCAAATATGCACTTTTTTCAGTTCCTGTTTTCACTGAAAATCCAAGCATTTTATATGGCACTACAAACAATTTGGTGTTGAAAGATTTTCCCTTGAGGGAAATAAAATTCTCCAAGACTGTCACATGGCTTCTCTGAAAGACATTTTGTATTTGTCTGCAGAGCACTTGGGATGACAGAATTAAGTAGACAGTTCTACAGAAAAAGACAGACAAAATAAACTCCTCTGCCACATTCACTCTAAGACAATAGACATTGTGAGATGTCCTGAACCAGAACTTCTTTCATGACTAGACAAACTATGCAATCTTAATCTTTCCATTGCTATTTAAGGCACAGAAAAGCTTCTCATTAAAATAAGAAAAAAAAAAATCATTATTCTCGATCACTTTTTGCCTTTTACAAAAATTAGTAGGGCAGTGATATATTTATTTGAAGTAATTCATACCTAATTCCTAGAGGCTGATAGATAATTTGATTTGCAATCTATTTATTGAAGGTAGGAGTCTCTGAGAACTGAGATGAGAGTTATGGAAAGTTAGTACAGAGCAAAGATTATGACAGAAATTACTTATAAAGACCTCTTGGCCATGGAAGCAGTATTTCACTTGGCTGTGATTTCACATTTTTTGTCCTTTTCTCTTTTTTTCCCCAGAACTAGATGCACTGCGTGCACTTCAGCTGAGAGCCCATCTATGTAATTTAAGCAAAAGATTTTTAAAATAATGTCTATAAGGACATTAATGTGAAATTTCTCAGAAGGGAATTCTTTACTTTTTAATAGAATTTTGAACTCAAAACTCCTAAAGCTAAATCCATCCCACATCAGGTAAAACCAAGGACTACTTAAATCAAATGTGGAATATATCAGGTGGCAGAAGACGTCAATCAGTCTTTATGCTTGTACATAGGTAGTCAAGAAGGAAAGAACAATTTTTTTGAAGAAATGCAGATTCAAAAAATAAAATAACGTAGAGGTATTATTATTACATTACAAATCTATTTTAGAAATAGATCTGTACATTTCAGAAAAATTTGAGAAAGCTGCATTGAAATATTCTGTTTCAGGCAGAATAATACAAAGTGTATGAGAAACAAAGGCTATTTGCTGGGTTTCAGAAAATATTATGTTCTACATTTTCAGTAGACCAAGAAGTAGAGTAATAATTGAGCCATTAAAAATCACAGTAGACTACAGGGAAGACAAAGAGATATCATGATTAGGCGTAATCTTCAGGAGCTATAAAACAGACTACATTTTCAGCTACATTAGGAGTAACATAGCATGGTAATCTAGATGATCATTAGTATTTTAAAGATACAAATTTCTGGAAAGTAAGTTTAAAAAAACCCTTTTGCAAGTAAATAGTCTAGTTTTTCATTTTCAAGGTGATGAGGACTTTACTCAATACAGTAATTAATCTTAAACCTTCACATACAATCTGAGCATTTCAGAAGACGACTGTAGATCAGCTAATATAATGGCAATATCTTCACCTCTCTCAGAATTTCTAAAACAACTGAGATCTCTAAATTTCTAAACACAGTGCCAAATTAGAGTAAACCATTTATAGCAAGCTGTTACAGAATGCCTGATGTCATCTGAACAGAGGGGGTACCAATTCCTTTTCAAATATTAATCTGTGTTTTCTGTAGCAATAATCATTCTGCCATTATACAGAAACAACAAATGCAATATATGACACATATGTTTGGAGTTAAAGTAAGTGAAAGGATTTATAGGAACATCTTAATGACACATGCCTATCCTTCCCATGTGTTTGCTCCCTCCAGACAAATAAAGACAATTACAAAAATCTACAGGGAATAAAAAAATCTTCATGTTTTCAAGAGAAAATGTCAAAACGGCAGACAAGACAGCTTGCAGTTTACTAACACAAACCATTTGCTACAGGATACAGTAGCGTTACATGTATGGCTGCACAGACAAGGGAAAGCAGTAGCTGAGAACGCTTAGCTGCCACGTTCTGTCTCTTGAGGGACAATTTACTGTTCCCCAGGGTCTGCGAACTATTGTGAGACTCCAGATAAACCAAATAAATGGTGAAATGAAAAAAAAAAAAGGAAATCAGAGGCAAAGAATTCTTTTTTTTCTTTCCAATAGCAGTCTATCACACTTTCATTAGTGTACACATTTATGGAAGCAGATGTTAACACCTGAGCTGTGTAGCCTTCTACAGATTTTCAGTAAAGTGCTATTTGACAATAGCCCACTTATTTATACTTTTAAAATATGCAAATCTACTGGCATTCACCAACATAATGCATTTCTTATAATCTAAATAGTTCATATAAGAAAAAGGCCAGGTAATGGTGACAAAATATTTTCTGTTTTTTCAACACTTCTGAATAGTTTTAGATACCTAGAACTAAACAAAACAGATTCTCTACTATTTTGTCATATAAACAACTGGCACTGAACTGCACAAGCAGACAACAGTATATAGCAAATGTTCAGAATATGCTTCCAAGGTGGAAATACTGTTTTTAAACTGTATCACTTATACACATTTAAATATGATACGTATTAAGACAGAGTATGAATTTTCTTTCTAAGATTTTTTATTTTATTATTGTTTTCCATAGTTGAGAAAAAACTATATGCACACATAACACTTAAAGAGTTCAACATTACTATAAAATTATAATCAAACTGGAAAATAATATGACTAGTATTGCTCTAATAAAATATTTTAACAAGATGTGTTGAATATGGGATAGACAAGCTTCTACTGAAACAATTAGAGATGACCAGACAGTTGCTTTTCCAAGCTTCAGAACTTCCACGCCTCCATTAAAGACAATCCACAACTAAGCTGTTTAATCACTTACAAAATATTTTTCACCCTTTCCACTGTGTGAAGATAAAATTGGTATTTGCTAAAGTTCTTTATCAAGTCTTCCATTGTCCTTGGACCACAATACCATGCTCAGTAACAATTCTTGTATTACAGTCAGGAAGATGTCAGACAAAAACTAATGGAGGCAGAGAGGCCCTAGTTAGGGCTAAAGAATGCCTAGAAACCTGTTCTAGTCTTTTTTCATGAAACCAAATACAACTACCTAGATTGCTGTCTGCAAGCAGGGATGCAAGGACTGGGATGCAAGTCACTGCTAGCTTTACATGATCTGCCTACACTCGGCAGTGGTGTGCTCGTGTACCATTCAAGGGCTACTCTAACTCACACAGCTACCAGTGTCATCTTGATTCTAAAAGAGCAACTGGAGGTAACTGGATGTAAATCAGATTGTTTGTCCTTCCAAACCACACTACTAAGAATTGTGATGAGTGGCATTCCTTAGGGCTTGGTATTGGGACTGGCGCTCTTTAACATCTTTTTTAGCAACATGGACAGTGAGATTGAGTGCACCCTTGGCAAGTTTGCCAGTGACACCAAGCTGTGTGGTGAGGTCGACATGCTCGAGGGAACGAAGCCATCCAGTGGGACCTTGAGAGGTGGGCCTGTGCGAACCTCATGAAGTTCAACAAGGCCGAATGCAAGGTCCTGCATCTGGGTCAGGGCAATCCCAAGCACAAATACAGGGTGGACAAAGAATGGAATGAGAGCAGCCATGAGGAGAAGGACTATGAGGTACTGGTTGATGAGAAGCTCAAGATGACCCAGCAGCGTGTGCCCGCAGCCCAGAATGCCAACCATATCCTGGGCTGCACCAAAAGCAGTGTGGCCAGCAGGTCGAGGGAGGGGATTCTACCCCTCTGCTCCACTCTGGTGAGAACCTACCTGGAGTCCTGTGTCCAGCTCTGGAGCCTTCAGGACAGGAAAGTCATGGATCTGTTGGAGCGGGTCCAGAGAAGGGCCATACTGGACTAGTTTTAATCGTCTATTGAGGATTTATATTGTGCTACAACATATCAGAAAGTCCTCTGAAGGAAGGTAAAAATACAAAGTTTTACATATGAACTTGAAAGACGAAGTACATAAGAGGAACTTTACATGAGGAGGAACTTCTTCCCTCTGAGGGTGACGGAGCACTGGAACAGGCTGCCCAGGGAGGTTGTGGAGTCTCCTTCTCTGGAGATATTCAAGACCCGCCTGGACAAGATCCTGTGCAGCTTGCTGTAGGTGACCCTG
>Ga0065711_1007478_pt1 | contig 14802 bp, 10 predicted proteins | sample Hoacrofraction12_FD_59098 | JGI IMG/M metagenome (GOLD analysis project Ga0065711, IMG submission 59098) | Hoatzin crop microbial communities from Cojedes, Venezuela - Epithelial fraction 12 v2 (version 2) | ecosystem: Host-associated > Birds > Digestive system > Esophagus > Crop | place... | reverse complement strand
GGTCGTGTGGTTCGTGTCGTGTTTTCTCCTTATCTGTATCGTTGTTGTTCCTGTTCCCTTTGTTTACTGTTCTGTTAAACTGTCCTTATCCCGACCCACCAGTTTCTGCCTCTTTCTTTCCCTTCTCCTCCGCACCCCGGCGGGGGGAGGGGCGGCCGAGTGGCGCTTTTGTTGCTGGCGGCAGCCGAACCAAAACACCAAGTCAACTTGATCTCTCCATGACTCTGCAAGTCATGTCTCAGAGAGATACCAGTAGAAAAATAGACGAACTCCTGCATATCAGGTAGGCAGCAACTGAAGAATGAATGATGAACTTTATGATGGAAATACCTGTGGTGCCTAGAAAACTTCAGGCACCTCATTACATTGAGCAGTAAATAAGTCCTTAAATACATTTTAAATACATTTAAGATCCTCTGATCCTAAACTGCAGAACATAAATAACTGCATTGTCTTGAGGATTTGCTGAGCTGCTGAGGTTATAAGCATTGTACCTGAGCTATCTAGCTATAAGGCCACCTGATCTGAGACATTTCTATTCGGGGTTTTAAGCAGCCCAGTCTCCCTTAGAGGATGCTGAATAGAAATTCTTACTTCTATGTCAGCAGGGCTTCAGTTCGATCAGCAGATCAATGACACTTCACATTTCTAGGTGTATATATTTTGTCCAAATGCCACAGACCGTGTCTATTTTTCTTTTACCTGCAGTATAAACTGACCTTTTATTGTTCATTTGAAAAGTCTTTGCTTCTATATCTCATTTTCCTCAATTCATTAACTGCTCCATAACAGATAGGTGCTATTCAGTAAAGTACTTGAACCACTTTAATAATATATTAACATTGTGTAACAGCATGATGAAAGACGCAGTTTAGAGCATACTTTAGCATTTCTCCGTTCTATTTTTATGGAATGGAAAACATTTCCAATTACTTAATGTTGTATTAACTTCCAGTTTTCCTTTTGTAGCTGCAATTTATCATATGATTCCATGCCAGAACTGGGGATTCTTTATAAATCATACCATGCAAATCAATAAAATGAAATCATACAAATCATGGTATTAAACAGCTTTTCATAACCTAGATTTTTATTGGCTTACAAAAAGTTTTTAATTAAAGTTTTTTTAAATTTATTTTAGTTAGCTTATCTGCCATTGCATAGCAAAACGACTACTCTGCTTCTTGTTTTGTAGTTCTATTTTGATACAAAAGTCAGACTTTTGCACAGTATAGTCCCGAAATGTCTGGAAATTACATGAGAATATAAAGCACTGGGAACATCCTTGGATGTCAGTGAAGCAGTTTGACATTTGCTGTGATGTTACACAAGGGATTAGACACTCTAACAGTGACACTCCAGGGAGCAGTAGCGTTGTATCACTTGGCATGTGCCTGACTTAGCAGTGCTTCAAAGACGCTATTTGTGAAAATAAACAGCCAGGAAAACCTAGACCATTAGAAAGTAATGCAAAAAATGCCACAATCTGTAGAGTACAACATCTCTCAAACAAAGCCTTTCCTTTCACCCTTAATAAATTGTTAACTCTTCCTGTAATGGCAGCTACGCCAGCTCTCTCCATTTATCTATCATGTGTCGCCTGTCCCACAGCAGATCCTTCATGCCTGTTTGGTATAAAATCTTGGATAAAAATGCACAAACCGATAAATGTATTTTGGATAAAAATGCATGAACTATATCTGTAACAATAATGAACCTCATTAGGCCAAATTTCTCCATATTTCCATGTAGTTTAGCAACAGACATAACAATCGATTATTACTTACTCTCAGTGTTGGTCAATTCTGATGATTATCCTACTTGGGAAACATTTCTAGCACATCTTTATTGATGAAGACCTAAAGATACAGCTGTTGAGAACATACACATTTACTTGCTGCGTGCACTGTCTTTATAAGGTAAATATTCAAAATTCCTGACTATCAGTCTTTCTAGTTTTACCACATCTTTTTTGAGGGAGTATAACAATACACACAGCATTCAAGATTTCTGGATGGCTTTCTAAAACCCCCATTTCCCCAACTGCATAATGTTTTCCTTCTTCTTCTTGATGCCTCCTCTATAATCCCCAGTGCTTTACTTGCCCTTCTTCCTATTGAACTCCACATAGTATCCAGAGAACGATCCAGAATGGCTTCATGATCTCTCCCTTGCATAGTAATAGTGCAGTTAAAGCCTACCATGAACAGAAATAGAACAATTTTTTCCCCTCTATGCATTAATTTGCATTATTGCCACTGAATTTCATCTGAAATTTTATTGCCCAGTCATCCAGGATTGCAGGATCCTTCTGTACATGTTGGCAGTCAGCTTTGGATTTGTCAGAACAAAGCAATTCTGTATCATCAGCCTAGTTGTTCTCTTGGCTTTGTTTTTTGTCTCTTTATCTGATCATTTATGAATACCTTCAGTAGAACAGATCCCAACAGAGTTTTTCCTGGGATATCTAAAGCCTGATAATTCATCCTCACCTTTGTTTACCATCTTTTAACTAGTTTTATTAATCTTCTATGACATAAAACCTCAAGTCAGTAAGAATATTTGGTGAAGGGCCTTACTAAAAAATCCACGCACGTGACGCTAAGCGCACAGTCCCGTGAGCATACCTTGGCTCTTACTGAAGTAGGCATTTCTGCAAAATTCATGGCACCTCTTCCCCACTTTGTCATCCCTATCCATGGGTAATTCCATCTCTTTCTTTCCATAGCTCCTGTTTCCGTGTCGGATGCAGGAATCAGGCTTCCTGCAATGCAGCCACAACTCCTTACAGGCTCTTGAAGATAGGCATTGTTTACAACTTTCCCCTCTGCTACTAAGATACATTTAAACATTACATGCTGCCAGGAATAGTTCATCAGTTTTACACTTAGGATCCTCAGAGAGTTTTAGGGCAAAAGCAGCTGGGCTTGGCAAATTGTAACTGTAAATTTTATTGATTTGCTTTAAAAACTTTTATACCGAGGTCTCAGCATGGGACAGTTCCTCGGACTCAGCCCTACGTGGGTCCCACCTCTGCTGTGAGCTCTCGTGCAGAGACGCGTTGCACTTGCCTGTGATGCTCCCCCACACCCCTTCCTCCACCTTCACCCCAGCCCTGCTGGCATCTTGCAGGCTCTCCACCTCGCCGGGTTTTGTGAAGGTTTCCATCACCAGCTTTCAGGCCATCAGGAATCTGTGCCTCGAAACCTTTGCCAATCCATCTGATGCGGTTATACATTTCAGCTACCAGAACTGATGGGGTTTTTCTACTTTTCTCATTCTTACATTTAATTCACATTTTACAGTGTATCTTTGTTACTATTAATAGCATCTTTTACACTACTGTTTTACCTGGGCGGCTTTTCTTTCTGTTCTAAATAAACTTTTTTAACAAGGTATTTACATTTACTCCAGGCATCTAACAGAGCATCTTTAAACAACCTTTATGCCCCTGCAAGTGTCTCCTTTAACTGTTTTTCTTCATTTAATGTTGTTCCCCTATGTAAGGTAAATTTACCATATTGGATGTTTGGTGTGTGATGTTGAATAGAAAATGTTGATGTTGAAAACCAGTATGTCCACTGATACAGATCGGCAATTCCACAGCTAAATCATATGCAAAGTTCAATGAACTACTCACAACTAAATCACCACCTGATTTCCCTCATTTGGCTTCCCTGATTACTTGATCCAAGAAAGAAGCATTAACATCTCTAAAAATGTCACCCCTTCACCAAGTGCTATACGGTATTTATCCCCTTTGCTTAAGGAAAAGCGGAACAGAAACTATCTCCTGACCCCTGCAAATCAAGACTAGGTTCCTTCCAGAGGTATATTGTCTAGAGAACCTTATCTTTTAAATAACACCAAGTTATTTGGATTAAAGTCTACTTATTTGGTAAATGGATGTAAGATAAGCAATGGGAATAAAATGAAAGCCAGATTAATGGTTCCTCCTACATTAAACTTTGAGAATCTATATTGTTTGCTGAAGTGTCATACGTGCTGCTGTGCTCTTGAAGGCTTATTCAGCAAGGCAAAACCTCAGGGCGCAATCAACTGTGTTGCTTCTGGATGCTTGAATGAAATGCAGATCAGGACACCATAAGTTGAAAGTCGTATTCAAGAAACCCAGGACTGCATTTACAAAGGATGATAATTTTGCACATGTAAACCACGGGTGTACATGTTTGAAGTAAGCTCTTCTTTCCATTATTTCCACTGCTTTCCCAAATGGGGATTTGCATTTGCAAATTAGGTAACAGGGGAACTAAATAGAAAAATTATACTAGGCAAACTAGTAATGGAATCAGTATGTTACTCACATGCATTAGTGTTTAGCAGCCTAAATTCACAAATCTACCCTAACACAGTGATGATCATGCGGTATTGGAAAGAACCCCGCTTTTTTGGAAGATTTCCTATACATTCCATCTGAAAGCTCATTTAGATTCCTGTAAATTATATCACAGCACCACTACAGCATTGTAGACATTTTGGGTGAAGCAGTTTCTGATTTCAGGATTTTGCATCCTGAAATACCTACCGCAGATGGCAGAAAGCAGAAAATCCAACTCAGAGCCATCACACCCATGCTATTGATTGCAAGTAACAGGATTTGTGTCACTTTGTCAATCAGCGTAACTGTGCGTAACGCATCCTTAGCCTTTTCACTTACCCAGTAATAACGGGCTATCTTCTCAAGACTCATACCGTAAACAGACCTGCAGCTAGAAACTGAGTAATTGCACCCTGTAAACCAGTTCAGAAGGGTTTCAGAGTGGAGAACAACATGTGTAGAAGAAGCTGCACTGTGCATGTAACTTCCCCCTTTTGCTGCCTATAGTGCTAATTCACATCCTTGCAAAACACTGAATGAGACTTTGAAAAGTGGGAATCCAAAGGAAATCCATACGACCGTTACTAGTTTTCACAGGAGTGAGTCTGTTGTCCCCCTTTTGGTCAAGCCCTCATCAGTGTGACAGAAAAACCTGTGTAAAAAAATGTGCTGTGCACAGAAGATGCAGAACGAATGAGATATCAAAAGCTGATAAACAGATCATCAAAATAAGAGTGGGTGAATTTGTCCCCAAGTGCCACTGTCACTTCTATTATTAAAAAAAAAAACACCTCACCATTTTCTATTCTTTTTGCTACACCTTTTACCAAGCTGTATTTACACATCCCTGTCGTACACAAGACCTCACTCACCCATGAGTACCTGTGGTCCTGGGAGCACAAGCCTAAGCCATTAAAACAGCAGGCCAGTTCTAGATGAACATGCAAACTAGAGTGTCTTCAAGGATCTCTACTCCAAGGCATTAGAGACAGAATGAATCCTGCCACCTCGCTCGCTGCAGACATCTCTCCAAGGCAGCAGGGCACAGAGCCCCGTGGGGGTTCCTGGCACAGCTGAAAATCACTGCGACCCCACAGGTATTCTGGCTATCTTGCTTTCCTTGACGGACCAGTGTCATGAGTAGAGAGGTGGCTTACTCACAGCCCCTGTGGCTCTGGCAAATCAACGCAGTAGATCCACCAAAGTTAAGCAGGCTTTAGGAGGAGATTATGGTACCAGCAGAGTACAAAGTAGCCATAATTCCCGAGGAATTTGGCTCATGTTATCGATTGCTAGGGGGACTATAAATGAATACAGCGGGAGGTTACAAGTTTTGACTGCCCATCAAATACAAATGAGAGCACATTAGCGTGTCTCATTAGTTTTCATCAGGATAAAGAGCTCAAAATATTATACAAGTATGTTTCTTGAAAATAAATTTTGGCAGGAAACAGAGCTGTCAACAGCAGGAGGAAAAAATCTGTTAATCAAGAGATGCTTCCTAAAGAGACAGCAGGGATGTCACTGAGAGGAGCATAAGGATGAATGGGTCCTGAAAACCATACTTCATTTTTTTATACTACTGATTACTGGTGTCAGAGACCTTCGATCTCTTGGAAGACACAGCGTTTCAATCTCTTATACGGGCAGAATTGTTCCTATAAATACCAAGGACGGCGGTTTTCTCGAGTTTGGAGATGAAACGAATGCAGAGAACTTTTTTTGTTACTCATTCTGAAGAAGCGTCTTCAGAAACACCAGCTAAAGCCTCCACTGGCACTGAACATGAAAGGTACTTCACAGAAGCAAGACCAAACAGATAAACTCTCTGATAATTTATCTGCCAGATCAGGAATAACCTTTCGCTTTCTAGACCAGGTGTAATGTTCATTTTTAAAGCTGGAAGCTTGATGCACAACAGCCCCACTGCCAGCGTGCTACAGAGGAGACATTTCACCAAGGGATGCTTCACCTCTGGATCCCACATGCCTTTCCGTGGCAGGTAGGTGCCAGCAGCCCTAACTCTGCCCAGGGGGAGGACAGTTTGGTTCCATCGAGACTGTTTAAAAATAGACACTGATTACACATCGCAGAGCGAGCCAAATTCTCCATTTACACTGCAGTGGTGCTGCCATAGGTAGCCTGCAAAATGGATTCATTTAAACAGCCTAGGTGATTCAGCATCAGCGCTACCAACTAGAAATCGCTTCTGTCCACGCGTAAGTAGACGAGTGCAGGAGCAGGTTTTCCCAGAGCACTGATGGATTTGCACTCCTGATTATTCTTCCTGGCCACCTCCCACTCCTGACAGCTGGAAAGTACTGTCTCTGACAAAAAAAAAAAAAAAGGGAGAGTTGGGGAGGATGAAGATAGAACATCAAGGCAATTACACAGAAGCTAGCACCCTGAGTTAGCCATGTCCTACCCGCCCCATCAGGATGGCAAAGAGAAACATAAAGGACCTGACCCCTCACTAGAAAACAGGAGGGGGGAAATGTGGACAACAGCAGGAAGGAGGATAGTTAAGCAGTTATTTTTCTTTTCCAGTTAGTCTATAGTAAAATTTCAAAACTATGTTAAAATAAAGAGGAATGAAACAGGCAACAACCACAACAGACATGGGATGAGACGCCGCAGCCACTGAAGGAAAAGAACACTTTGGTAAGTTTTCTCTGGGCCACTTCATTACCACAATAGCTGTTTACTCTTCCGTCTCTTCTTCTGCTAAACGTTTACTCTTCCACACAACACCCAACCTTGTCATCAGCGAGGATGCCTGTCAATCAGGAGCCCATGTCAATGTGTTTAGCTTCCATCCCCTACCCCAGCCTCACCAGGTGCCCAGGAGGAGATGTTCAGCTGGGAGTACTAAGGCAGTGATAAGTTTCTCCCATATTTTATTCCCACCTTCTGATAAAACAGCATCCAATCAACAGTGGTAATGCACTGCATTTCTGCTGAACATAAATGCGCTAAGAATCAATAAGAACAACTATTTAACCATACATACAATGCGGACAGTTTATTTTGCTTAATCCCTTTGCCCTTGCCCCCATAAAAATTCTGTTGGTACCACAAAAATAGGTAATATGCCAATACATTAGAGTTAAGTATTTACGGTAAATAAATCACTTTTTTTTTTTTTTGTGGTTTTTCACAGCACTGTGTGCCTGTTCCTCTGCTTCACAGATGGGGAAACATAAGTCCTAGTAGTTGGGTGTTTGTCTTGTTGTCTTATAATGTAAAATGTCAAAAGCAAATCTGTGATACATTTGGAAATTTATGATGTAAACTCTGTTCTTCCGAGCTAAGTTATCTTTGCAGTTTCACTGGATACAGTAACTTGGTCTTCCAGTTTGGAAGAGCTGTGCTTCACTATGGCCAGAAATAGACTAGGGAGACTGTTACCACAAGTCAGACAAAACCGGCTCCAACCCCAGTAACCCTGCTCATTCCTCTTTACAGAAGTTATTTACAAAGGGGCCAGCAAGACTTGGATTCCCATGCTTCACATCTTCATTCTGGCAGAAAGAGCGTGAGTACGGCATACAGCAACAGAGATCGCTCCAGTTCCAGGACAGAATAAGCCATATAAGAGTTCGTTGTCTCACATAAAATCTCTGCGGTGAGAGAACAATACTGTCTCCATCAATGCCCAAAATCCCCATCAGAGGTTGCACTGGCTTCGCTCGAGTGCAGCTCACAAAACCTGAACCTCTACTCTCCTCCAGCACATTCAAATGCTGAGAAACATATCTGAGCAAATGTAATAGGTGATTTTCTCCTCTCAAAGGAAATAAAAGAACTCTGTAGTATTTGCTCAGTATTTTGTAATAAGACCAATATGGTTCCTTCCATGTTGTTACTGTACAATGTGCACCAGACTAGGGTAGAGACATTAAGATGAGAGAGCAGGACAGATCTGATCCAAACCCATTGAAGGCAACTGAAAGGTACCTGCTGACTTCGTGGGGCTTTGAATTCAGCCCTGTGAGAATCACTGACACTCTTACAAGACTTCTCATAAAGCCACATACCTCGAGCATAGCAGGGATTTTGCTTGCTCAACCACCACCACAGGGCTCTCGGTTGCAGAGCTGATGGTGGGGTGCAGCCAGGGTGACCGTCCTGGCAGAAAGCACAAGCACGGCACTGAGCAGGGTTAACAGGGAGATAAAGGAGAATTTCCATACTCCTACCATTAGCTGCTCTAAATTTCAGTGTCATGTTGAATGAGAGACTTGGAAAGGAAACCTAGCTATTCTCAACGTGCAGAAAACCAACTGCAAAGATGTCAAGACTATTAGTTAGGCAGCATAATCTTTTGCTTGAATGTGTTTTAAGTGGAATTATATTGAGAAAAACTTAGCCTTCATGTTCTGTGCTTTTTTTTTAACTGATTGCTATAGAAACAAATTGTTACCAGATTATCCATTTCCTGAAATATCCATGAAAAGCCTTTGTGCTACATATTTCTTGCATTGTAACAGGCTAAGGAGTTCATGCCAGCGCCCTCTGATTTTGAAGGACGAAAGGAGCGTATGTGTGCCGGGAGGGAGGAGGAACAGAACACGCCAGTTCTCTCGATATTTTTCTTTGGGCACTGTACTCCATCATAAAAGTAGGGTTTTTACTGTTTATGATCTCCAGCTGAGTTTTAGTTTCATGTTGTAGGCATTTTGAGATGTGTAATAAAGTGTTATTGCATTCACCTGGAGAGAGTCAGAAGTTTGCTGTAGCCATATTCTTTTGAAAAACTTTGTGAAAATGCTTTCACCCATAAAGATAAAAGTTCAGCTTCTGTCTCGCTGAAAACGAGTAGGATGCATGTTAAGGAAAAATACAAATGTCACATGACAGAATAATTAAAATATAGAAAGAAAACTGAGAAGGGGGAGTGTCGGGAAGGTGAGTGGGATAAACAACTCCTAAGTGTTCTTTCAGCTATTTAGCAACAAATAATCTTGTTCCAGAGCTGCAAAACAAAACCACACGTGACACAAAAGGAGAAGGCAAGACAGGAGTACTATGCACGCTTCCACGGAGGAATCCAAGGAGCAGAGGAACCAGGGTGGTTTGGATAAACAGGACGTTCGTGAAGCATCCAGCAAACTGCGGGAACTTGGGTCCCTACCACAAGGCTGTTTCCCACAGGCTGAGGTAGCATTTTCATCTTGGCACAGAGCAGACTATCAGAGGACCTGCCCAAGCACAATCAGTGAATTTATGGGGGCCAAGGGCAGGACGTAAGCTCCGAGTGAGCCCTGTGGTATCAATGTTACTACAGAAATCAACCTCCGAGCTGCAGGTTTTAAGTGATGTAGGAACAAAGTTCCTCTGGTTCCTTGGGCAACCTTTTTTTTCTTTGTTAGATAAATAACAAAACTTTAAGAGAAGGCTCTTTGGTTTGCAGACTTGCTCCCCACCTACTTGGCTGAGGTTTTTGCTGCCTTTTTGCTGCCTTCAGGTCCCCCGACTCCCATGCTGCAGTTTCAAATCCCTACAGCACCGAACACTGCGCCTTTGACTTCAGTTGACTTGGTGCTTTTCTTGCAGGCTTTCAACAGTTTGTCATCTGAAGCTGAAAACAGCTTGCACAGCTGGCTTCTTTGTGTATGAGGTCTGGCCACTTGGCTTTTTCACCCAGGTATGAACACATGATTTGGAAGCCTTCTTTCTGACAGCCAAGGCAGCCCACCCATAATCAATCATATTACTTACCTTCAGTCCTCAAACCCATTTTTAGTACCAGCATTTCAGCTCTGCTCAGTGCAACTGCAGAATTTCTCCTTTTCAGGCAGAAGGATCACGGCTGGAAGCCTAAAAGAAACCCCTTCTACATCTGTGTATTTTGGGGCTTGGGCCCTTTGGCAGCAAGTACAGGGCAGGTCTTACCACTTCTCCTTCCTTTGCAAACTGTGGTTGGTGGCGCACACAACTGAACACAAATGTGTCTCGTGCTCTGAAGGAAGGAAAATAGCTGTTGTTGTTAGAGCCATCCTGCAGAAGCCTCAGTTTCCAGGTTTTTGTCATTTTTCACAAGAGGAGGTGTGTATTACTTCAAAACAAAAATGTACCTTTCCAGTTTCACTAGCTCTGTCTTGCTATCCTGAACCTGGTACCTGAGTGCCTTATGTCCCGTACATCCACATCACAGGCATACAGTATGCCCAGTATTAGCTAAAAATCAAGACGCAGAGGAGGCACATGCAGATACAGCAGATCCTGTGAGGTGGGAGCTTCTTCATGTTTTTACCTAAAGACCTCAAAACACAGTAGCAGAACTAGATCTCCCCATATCTGGCTTCTTACCAATCAACTTTGCTACAAGATCATCCAACCTTTTGTACTACAAACTGATATTTCTTAAAGATATACTATTACATCAAATATAACCTTCTTCTCTATACATAAACCCTTTAGGTTTGGGTTCAGATTCTCCAGTAATCTTGGTCCAGCACAGATTTCCCACAGAGCAGCAACTGTATAAAACCTCATTCCCTTTTTTCTCTCATCCGTGTTAATCTGTTCTGTATCCATGGTACCTGCATCACCCGTAGATACATTTCTGCTTCACCCAGTGGAGTTTATAATTCTCAGCATCTCTTCAAATGGTCATATGTGCCAGTTCCTATACTACATCATACAGCTAGAGATACCTAAATGAGGCATTGATAATCTGAATAATCAATTTACTTGGACAGTCCGAGATCCCTCTTCCTCAAGCTGGATATGTTCTTTTACTTTCATGACATTATTGTAATTGCTTAAACCACTTTTGTTGGGATATTTTCTCCACCATAATTACCTTGTCATTTACTATTAGGGATGTTAATATGGTCATTAAATGTCACAAATAGCTTTCAGTTTCTGCTCTCTGTCTGGCTCACATTTCTGCAATTCAGAAATGTCCAGCCATATGCATATTTTTATACTTTGACATGTCTTAAACTATGCTCAATACCAAGTTTATTACAGCATTAAATTGATGAACTTGCTCTAATAATCAATGTATAAATAATCAATTTAATGCTATAATAAAGAAAACATAAAACAGCCAACTCTCTGTTGGGTGTGCTGAGCTGCAGTGACATTTGGTGGTCATGCACGGCAACATTTGTACAAGCTTCATTTAGAGAAGGTGGCAGGTTAATTGGGACAAAACACAAATGCAGTACAGCATCCATAATAAGCAGCCTGCACCACTGATATCAAGAACTGAAAAAGAACAGAAAACCTGTTTCCACTCCTTCCAGACATCCCCTCTCAAACTAATATTCAGAATAACCAGGTATCTTGAATTAGTACCAAGATGTCTTTATAAATTTATATGAAAATACACAAAGATATCTTAGCAGGCATCAAGTTATTTTTCTTCCTCTGCAAACAAAACGTTTGTACCTCCAGACTCCTATTGCAGTAGTTGGATGAAATGCAGGTTAATGATATAGCTTGCCTGAATTCAAGAGTTGGCTCAAGAAAAATTCAAACTGGAAGCAGTTTAAATGGAAGCTGGAAGCAGTATTGCAGGGGTAGCACTTCACAGCATGACACACACATGGTAAGTGTGTGTTACACAGTGTTCCTCAGTTTTCAGTTAACGTACACTCATGTATATCTCCCCACCCCACAGTCTGCACAAAGTAAAACCCAAAACAGGAGCTGATGAAGAACTGAAGGCTTCCGTGGCAACAACATCAATATTTATCTGTAGAAACTACAAACTTCTGCTAAGACTCTAGTAAAGTGCTCTTAAATCTTTCAAACTGATTGGTAGCCATTTTTTATAACACAGTTTGCATATCAGTATTTCTGAGACTTGCTCTCTCACCTTCCCAGGGTGCTGTACTCGCACCATGACAGTTACAGAGGAACCAAGACTGATACACTGAAAAATGCTAATTGACAATCAAATTTAGCTCTGCAGATGGATTAAACTATAAAAGATACTGTTTTGACAAAAAGTGGATACTTCTCACTGAATTCATTTTTAGCATGCTCAGGTTGATTCCATTATTTTTTCATCAAAACCAAAATCCTAAATTGACTTACCAGAAGTGTTTGGGTTTGCTTTTTTATTCTCCATCTTTCATAGACTGAAGGGGCTGCACATGGCAGATACCCTTAATCCATCACTTCAGTAGAGGCAAAGCACACGAGGGGTGGTTCACCCTCTCCAGTATCAAGCAGCTGACAAAGACAGGTCCTCACCAGCAGGATCTGAGGACTCTTTACTTTGTACCACTTCAGCTGGAAAGACCTCAAGCAGGGCATACGCAACAACTCTGCTTGCAGGCCAACTGCCTGTCTCATGAGGGATTTGCAATATTACAGTCCTCCCAAAATAAATTTACAGTTTGCATTCTCTGAAGGCACTAAAAATGAATAAATGAGTCAGAGCTGTGGGATTTGTATCATGTCCAACAGTGGATAACCAGAACACACAAAAAGTATTTGCCACCCTTTGCACAAACATGCTAGACATTGTTACCCCACAGGGCTATTGCAGATTTACATTAATTATTAATATGCACCTCAGCAGCACACTTGGCCCAATTCAAAGTGAGACGCGGCAACACCTGGTGCTTGTGTGCAAACCACCCCAGAAGGTTTACCAATTCAATTAAGGAAAAACGCAATGAGCTGTGGCAGAGAAGATGTTATCTAGGCAGAAGGCACTAATTCTAGTGACTAATCTGCAGACGAAGCTCAAGTCTCTGTGCCTACAGAAGCAGAGAAAGCAACGGAGACTCAACCTACGCATAGCGAAGGCTTCTGACAAGCTGACGGCAGGCGCGCACACGGCATCGACCCTGGGCGTTGCACAGCCCGAGGCTCTGACAAGCTGTTGAACCCAACACCACAGCACAAGAGGCAGGCATTGCACACCAGTCTCAGCAGAGCCAAAAGTGTGTATAGAGCCGGTGGGGAATGGATAGAGGCTCTTCATTTGCAGCACCGAAGACACTCGAGGGGGTGCGGCAGGAGCCAGGGGAAGGGAAGGGGCAGGGGCCAGGGAGGCGACAGCCCGACTGCCCCTCGGCTCCCCGGCCGTTGTCCCGGCAGACAAGGTTTGCCCTGGCTCTGGTTGTACCCAGATGAGGATGCCACAGTCCCAAATGCTCAGTAAGTGTCATGATCCGGAGGAAGTACGTGTTACTGGTACACTAACAATAAGCTCTTGTCTCTGTATAGGAGGTGTCTCCTCCTTGTACATAAACAAGATTTTGAGCACAGCAGCAGTAGGGTTTCTTTGGGAAGATGGAGAGTCAAGCTGTAACGGTATGTACACAGACTTTGAATGATAGGAAACCCATCCTCAACAGAAAAAATATAATTTATAAACATGAAAAATTTCTAAAATACACTCTATTTATGGAACTTATCCACAGCTATGTTTCTAGTCAAAGCACCATATGCCATTTAAGCATGGAAGCTGTTTTTCCAAAACATGCATTTAGCTCGACAGTTTTGCTATCTTAAAAGATCATGCGTACAAGATGCACCGCACATTTCTCTGCCTTGCCATCACCATATTTCAAAATCTGCTTATATAAATTACTGAACTGCCTATTGTGGCATATCCCTGTGAGCCTGGTAGGAGCTTTTCTAGAGAGGAAAGGAGAGACTTCAGCCAGCATTTAAGTGATCTGCTCACTCCAACAGAAGACCACGCTGTGGACCTTGCCTGCCATATCTCCTCCCACCACCAGACCCAGAGTGCTTTTGTATAATGGTCATACAGACGAAAAATCTAAGAATCAAGTCGCAAATCTCAAGCGTGGTCTCCAGCACTGCACGTGTCGTCGGTTGTGCGTACGACCAGTAACACACAGCTGGTGGCACACATGGCTGCAAGGCCTCCTGTTAGATAGCAAGAGCCCAGATACCTGCTGCCTCTGCCAATTACCTATTTTTGGTGGACGTAATAGTATTAACAGCTAACTGCAGAATAGTAACGACCTGTAAATATCTTCCATGAGCAGTCCTGACTCACAATTTAAGTCCTTCTGTTAGAACAGAGATTTGGTTGTCAAATACCCCAATCAAAGCTTTGTTTTGTTTTTGAAAGGGAGGAGGGGGAAGCCTTCTGTTCAGGGATGGCGCAGTTCAGCTATAGCTCTCTTCTACCACCCCTCAAGTAGGGTCTTTGAGGTTTTGAACACCTCAGATACTCCACATGAAGGTCCCTGACAATTCACTACTGCTTAGTCCATCCACGACAGCTTGCATTTAAGGACTGTGCTCCTCTCCTCACCAAAGCATTTCTTTGATACTTTGCCAAAGAATAGCAGGTTGGATTTGTCATAGACCAGCTTGACAGCAGACTGCTGGTCCCTTCCTGTTTTAAAACAAGTGCTGAGAGGCTAGGGGGTGGAAACAACCCACAAAACTCCTTTTTTTTCCAGGAGCATTTTCATTTTAACTCCTTTTTTTTTTTTTTTTTTTTTTTTTTTTTTTTT
>Ga0065711_1011948_pt1 | contig 14803 bp, 12 predicted proteins | sample Hoacrofraction12_FD_59098 | JGI IMG/M metagenome (GOLD analysis project Ga0065711, IMG submission 59098) | Hoatzin crop microbial communities from Cojedes, Venezuela - Epithelial fraction 12 v2 (version 2) | ecosystem: Host-associated > Birds > Digestive system > Esophagus > Crop | place... | reverse complement strand
CTGTTTAGAGAAGCAGCCAATGGTCCAATCCCGAACAGCAAACGAAGAACCCATCCCAGTGCTAGCGAGAAAGAAGTTATACATCCTTAACAACAAGAATCACGAGCCTGACTAGATCTCACTAGCTGTCTATTACTTCATGCAGCTCATTTACAGACACAGTAATAATATAACAATCCAGGGAGAGAAGGAGATGGAAGAGTTCAAATTCATGTAGTAGATCTTGTTGAGGAAGAACTGTAAGGGAACATGAAAGAATACGCTTATTCTGAGGTTCAGACCAAAAGGGAGAAAGAACCGCTAAGTTACTGCAAAGGACTGTTGTAAATTAAAAAAAAAACAAAAACGTTGTCACTTCGGGATTTCCCTCCCATGCCAGAAGGATCAAGTAGATGACGTATTTGTGAAGAGTAAACCAGATCACAGACCTCAGGGGTAACATAGGCTACTGACTAACATCTTTTGTGAACGCAGCAGGACAGGCTGAAGAGAAAGCTCCTCAAATGCTTTCATGAACACAGTCATGAGGGTAAGGGCTGCTTCACATTTGCCTCTGATCAACAGAGAAGAAACAGCTAAGAATGTGAAGATGAAGTGGTCATGTAGTTGCGATTGGTCACAAAAGGACGGAATTCTCCAAAGTTTGATTAGAAGGATAATAACTCAAACTAAAAGTGATGTATTTCAAGAAGGCAAACTTCAGTAAAAGGACTCTAAGAGAAGATTTCCCAGGAGACTTGCCTAAGGTGAAAAAGGAATTATAGTGAAATGGTAGCTCCTTAATGAACCAATTTACCCAAAGGTGAAGAAAGACTTCTGATACATACTGAAGAATATTGATGTTTTTTATACTTTTTCTCTTTTGCTTTTTAAATTTCTCCTTTAGTCAAAAGGTCAACACAAACTGGTCCTCTGTTTTAACTGGTGCACCAGTGATAAAGGATTAAGATCCTGCAGGGAAAGGATGAATGCATTTACAAATACTTGTACAAGCAAGGTATTTTCAAGCTAGGTGAGTAAAATGAACTTCATCCTGAGGTACCCACAATCTGCAAGCCAGAAATGATTACCTAAAATGTGCCTATAACAGTGACACAGCTCAGAGCAGTAGAATGCAGCAGTCCCTCGTTTTCCCACTTACTCCATGTTGGCTCAGACTGTGGGGCATTTTTCTGCACGTGAAGGGGATACTTTTTGGATGAAACTAAATCAGAAGATCTGTTTGAAGTGCAGCAACAGTCTCTAAAGGGGACAGAAAGGTCCCAGTCAATGCGTGATCTGCAGCACATGCAAGTCCCACAACAAATACCAAGTGCACATGCACCATCAGAATGTTCTCAAACCACAGAGACCACCTGTGTTCTTCGACTTCTTCAGCCACTTAAAAGGTTGAAGGTCTTGAGGTCCGTAACCAGTTCACACAGATGTCCTGAGCTCCGAACTAAGGGCATTCCTTTGTATTACACCAAGACCTCTTATGGCTCAATAATAATTTTTCTTCCTTCAACTGCTGTATCCATTTCTGCTGCTTTTCTGAATTGCTTGTCTCACCTGCCTTTTTTTTTTTTCAGTTATTAATGATTCCCCTTTTCCACCTTTCCATTCCAATCAACTTCTTTAGTTTCACAGAAGATTCAATATATTGCAGTCTTCGTGCCAGATCATGCTCAAGTCTCAGCTATGCCCCCTTGCATCTGTAAGCTCTGCATCTTCCGCCAGTAATCTCCAGGACTTTGCACTTCCATCTATCCAATCTCCAAACTCTGCATATCCTCTCCCATTGACCCTGCCTCTTCCTCATGCAAACCAACAACTGAGAGGAAGTCATTACTTTCATGGTGTCCACTTGACCATTTGCCACTGCCACAAGATTTAAGACACCTTGTCTTCCATTTGGAGCCTGTCTGACCAATACTCAAAATCAGCCAGGAAGCAGCACGCACTATGTTATGTGTAAATTGAACAAAATACAACTTGCTTCCCTGAAAAAGGGCATGAGATCACCCATGTGCTCCTGTCTTCTCCACTAAATGGATGAAAGGATACTCTGGCACTTGCTGAAGCAACATTGAGAAGCCTACACACCTGAAACCAAGAGTTTGTAGGATAGCTTTCTTCTGGCTACCTTTGAAAAACATGTGCAACAGCAATGTTTGGTTCACAGGACCAGATTAATCATAGAGTAAATAAATATGCATAGTTATAGTCTAGCTGTTGGGTCCTTGGTACAAATTGATTGCACCACATGAGTTTTTGCTGTGCAGCTCACAACTACACAGCCTATGACTACAAAGTCTATGAGAGCCTGTAAAGAATGGATGAGAGCAACCGTAAAGGTGAAAACTACAAAGGCAGAATTAGTGTTCATCTTATAAAAGGTAAAACAGTGGCAGTAAAGATTAACTTACTTTGAACTCTTTCAAAAATACCATGAGCTCTATACCAGAACAGATAATCAAACAAGCTATTTGTAGGCAGCTGGAAGATGCCCATGAGATCTATGAGATGCAAAGCAATCAAAAAGCCAATAACAGGGGAAGAACAAAACAATGGGCACTGCAAATAAGCATTAAACAATAATTTTCAAAAAGACCTACAAGGAAGGGCTAAACTTGATGTTGTTTTTCAGAATGGAGAAATTAAAGAAGCACACTATAATAACCTTGAAGTATGAAAACACTGTCTTCACGTCCACTGACAATTTAATAATAAACAGTGAACTTAGATGTAGAAACAGAGCATTGGGTGGGTGTTAGTAGAATATTTTACCTCTAAGAACTGGACCAGCGAGATTTTACACGGTTGTGCAATATCCATCTGTATATATTTTTAAGAAATTTTTGGACACACGTCTCAAGAATGTTGTACAGTTTAAGCGATGTTGCAGCAGAGGGTGAAACAGGTGGCTTTTGGAAATCTCTTCCTGTCATTCTGTCTGTAATTATTTTTAAATTTCCGTGTAAAGACTATTAAACACAGTATGTGTCCTCACAAGATGCAGAATTGCATTTTTGCCTCCACTTTCTTGAAGATGTCCTTGTACAAAATGCATGCAAAGCTCTTTAAAGCCCACTTTACAGCACTGAAAATATCCAAGCCACACAACTGAAGAAAAATAAAAAGACACAGTAGAATACATAGGAATACAAACTCTTTCTTTTTTTTTTGCAGAATATATTTTTTCCTATTTTTACTGTATTTAATGTACTTTACTGAATATATGTCTAGAGAAATGGAAATAAGAATGTTGCTTTTAAACAATATCTTACAGAAGTCCAAGTGCAGCATATCTGTATATTTTCCCAGGCAGCTTTTAACTGGAAAAAAAAAAAATAAATACAGAAGATTTTAAGGGATTAAGAATGATGTATATCTGAATTTTCAGTGATTGCCCTTTTAGCTGTTGTAAGCATCATAGTTTGTCCTAACATTGGCCTTGAATCCAAACAGAATAATTATATTTAACATATGATGTAATTTAAACACTTATTGCCAATTTAATTGATCAGAAAAATGTATGTACCTTTAGCTGGTTTAAGACCTACAGAAGTCTTTTACCTTGACTGTTTCAGGATTATGACAAAATAACAGTTGAACATCAGTAAACACTGATAAAGTTTTACTGGATTGCAAGAAAACAAAGTACCTGTTCCTAGTCTTGATGACTAACATAATCCATATGCACAAGGGACTTTTTTGTGACAGAAGTAGCAGAGTAATGGAAAAAGTATAATTTCTTGTTGTGCGCACAGTAAGGCAGTTTTGAGAATACCTACATAAGGTGCTCTGTAGTGCAATTAAACACATAGTAAATTATTCACATCAACACTTTCATACATTCATTTGCTCATATTCCTCATCACTCAGAGAAGAAAGGAGAGCAGGGTCCTTATTTAGATACAGGGTGGAAGATGAATCAAAAAAGGTCCCGAAAACTGGGTCGACAACAGACTGAAAACAGTAAACAGTTTTCTTTAACCAGAAACAAAAGATCCTTAACAGCCTACAAGCTCTATAGATTTGAAATGGTCAAGAAATACTTGTCTGTTGGGTTGTTTCCTTTCACCTACAAGTGATATGAAATGGCTGAATTTCACTACTAGGAGCATCCTGTATGACCGCAGGTAAGACTCATCTGAGATTTAATAACCACATCCTGGTAATGAAATTTTGACTGTATTTTTGGTAAGGAAGAAAGATGCAGTATGACAAAAACAAGTAAAATAATCAATTAAAACTATTAAAGGAAGAGGTTCTTCATCGATAACTCCATTGTGTTTAAGAAGAGAACAAATGATACACTATCCCCAAACACACATCATAATCAGGAATTGTATCTGACGTCCTATGAAGTCCATTGGAATCCTTCTTTTGATTACATTTGCAGTTCAGAAGATATCTGCATGTATGCAGAGGATCAAAAATTTTGGTCTTCAGAGAAGATAAAACAATCCATCCATTGGGACATGCAAGTTTTTGGACTGATGCATTTGTGATGCATATGAAAGTACACTTGCATACTACGTCATCAGCAAGAGGCTGATGGAAAAGGAAAAAGTTAAAAAAAAGGGGACAAAACACCCCCCTAAATTTCAATACAGCCATTTTCTTTTGGTAGCATTACTTCCAAATTAAGTGCATTTAGCAAGAGTTGATTTTTCAGGAAGGCTAAATAACTAGCAATAAATACTTCCTCAAAAATAAGGGTCAGTAGAAAGCAGGGAAAAGAAATTTAAAAAATAAAAATTATGTGAGTCATCTGCATGCAAACACCATTCTGCCCTGACTGCATGTTTTGTTCTTTATACCAGGAATTCGTGTACAACTGCAGTAAATAATTCACTTTTTTTCCAAGAGTAAAAGAGAATGTAGTGCAAGCACAGAAATTTAAGATCTCTACTGCTGTCTTGTAAGCAGTACAGACGATATAATGGGTACTTCTGCTTCCTTCTGCTGTCTTATTTTCCCTACCTGGTGTTTTGAAAAACAGCACCAGTGGTTTGAATCTTCACCAGCGATAAAATAACTCTTTTGTGCATGGTTGTGACAGTGAATACTGTGAGATTCATTAATCAAGTAGTAAAAATATTTTTATAGAAGTCAAACCTGAAATACAAGTTATGATCTTTAAACTAAGGTCCAACTTAGATCAAAAACATCACTTTTTTTTACAGCATCATTTTTATTTAAATTACAAATATTAAATTTTATTTCTACTCTAACTCCATCTTATTTGTTTGAAATCCATCTTGAAAACTGTGTCAAAGTAGGGCATCTGGGAACTTAGGCCGCATAATAAATGCAATTCCATATGAACCAGAACTAAGATGTTTATAACAAAAAAATATGCTGTTGGTGACATTACAACACTTTGGCTAAAAGCCCAGATGTTTGAATAAATGGCTTAGTCACAGGCAAAAGATGCTTCTGCAGATTTCTGGACAATTTGTGTACTACAATCATTTTCAAACAAGTTATAGAGTCTAAGCTGTCTCTTCTACCCTCAAATGTGTTCACAATCAAAAAGCAGCAGGATTGGCTACTGCTAATCCTTCAAAATACTGGAGGAAAAACACACATAAAACTACACAATTACCATTCAATCCATTAATATCTAAAAAGATGACCAATTTATTTATGTTTATAACTACATAGGCAGAACTTTACTAAATGCTGATATGACATTTATGACATACATCAGCAGTAATTTCTTTGATGCTAATCAGTTGTCTAATTGTTTCCTCAAATTTAATTTACATAAAACAGGCTAAAAATAAAATCATTTTCCTAATAGAGCAAGTTAACTGCCTATACATCACTAAACTTCCACTATACTTCAGGAGGCTTTTTTAAAACAGTCTTTAAAATGATTTTGTAACTTACTGCAGTGACCTTACAGCGCTGCTGTTTTGAGATTTGTTGTTTCCGTTTTAGGTGTGGAGAACTCTAATTTCTGAAAGCTCTTCGGGTTTTCCAGAAGATATTATTTAAGTTTGTCTCATTAAAAACAACACTGCTCCTCATACAGCTGGCCAGTTTTGTAATTGATGGCAGTTTATACGATTGCACAGTTTCACAGCTGACAATGTGAGACGAGTGGGATTATGGCTAATTCTTTTGCACATCAGCAGAAGACTCATCCATGTTACCCAGAGAGCAGAGTCCAGTCACACAAAGGTTATCTCTGAAGAACTGGAAGACTGCATTTCTGCTCCAAGTTCGGCCAGCGTAATTTAACTGAGCAACATAGCCTTATACTTATTGCTTTGTTCATATGTAAGGAAAAGTCTCATGATTTAATTTGGAAATTTGACAGCAAACGTTATATTCTTCACTGATTTAGACTGAGTTTCTTAATTTCCAGCTATGCATCAGCCTGCCAGAATTTTTACTGTAGGGAAATCTCAGATAGCATTGGTCATTCATGCAGTCTTAAGAAACATACACTCTTTTAAAGAAGAAAATCAACTTACATTTTGAAGTACACACAGGTAGAGAAAAACTATACATTAGCCAATACTTTTCCTTGTAGTTTCCTCATTCATTCCATTCTTGCTAAGTAGTACAGAATATAATATTTCAGTTGGAAGGGACCTACAACAATCATCTAGTCCAACTGCCTGACTAGTTGAGGGCTGACCAAGTTAAAGGAGGTTATTAAGGGCATTTTCCAAAAGTCTTTTAAACACTGACAGGCTTGGGGCATCAGCCACCTCTCGAGGAAGCCTGGTCCAGTGTTTGACCACCCTTTCCATAAAAAAATTTCTCCTAATGTCTGGTCTAAATCTCCCCTGCCACAGCTTTGAATCATTCTCATGCGTCCTATCGCTGGACACCAGGGAGAAGAGATCACAGAATCACAGAATGGTAGGGGTTGGAAGGGACCTCTGAGGGTGATCTAGTCCAACTCCCCTGCCGAAGCAGGGTCACCTACAGCAGGCTGCACAGGACCTTGTCCAGGCAGAGCTTGAATATCTCCAGAGAAGGAGACTCCACAACCTCCCTGGGCAGTCTGGGCCAGGGCTCTGTCACCCTCAGAGGGAAGAAGTTCTTCCTCATGTTCAGACGGAACTTTCTCTGCTTCAGTTTGTGCCCATAGCCCCTTGTCCTGTCGCTGGGCACCACTGAAAAGAGTTTGGCCCCATCCTCCTGACACCCACCCTTCAGATATTTGTAAGCATATATTAGGTCCCCTCACAGCCTTCTCTTCTTCAGGCTGAACAAGCCCAGTTCCCTCAGCCTCTCCTCGTAGGAGAGATGCTCCAGTCCCCTCATCATCCTCGTAGCCCTCCGTTGGACTCTCTCCTGTAGCTCCTCATCTTTCTTGAAATGTGAAGCCCAGAACTGGACACACTACTTCAGATGGGGTCTCACTAGGGCAGAGCAGAGGGGAGGAGAACCTCCCTCNACCTGCTGGCCACACTACTCCTAATGCACCCCAGGATCCCAATGGCCTTCTTGGCAGCCAGGGCACACTGCTGGCTCATGGTTAACCTGTCGTTCACCTGCACTCCCAGGTCCCTCTCCACAGAGCTGCACTCCAGCAGGTCAGCACCAGTCTGTACTGGTGCATGGGGTTGTTCCTCCCCAGGTGCAGGACCCTGCATTTGCCCATGTTGAACCTCATCATGTTCCTCTCTGCCCAACTTTCCAGCCTGTCCAGGTCACGCTGAATGGCAGCACAGCCTTCTGGTGTATCTACCACACCTCCCAGTTTGGTGTCATCAGCAAATTTTCTGAGGGTACATTCTAACTCTTCATCCAGATCAGTACCTCCCTCTCCACCTCCCCTCCTCAGGAAGCTGCAGAAAGCAATGATGTTGCCCCTCAGCCTCCTTTTCTCCAAACTAGACAAGCCCAAAGTCCTCAACCATTCCGTGTAAGACATTTCTTCCAGCCCTTTCACCGTCTTTGTTGCCCTCCTCTGGACGTATTCAAGGACCTTCACATCCTTCTTAAATTGCTGTGCCCAAAACTGCACACACCACTCAAGGTAAGGCCACACCAACGCTGACTGCAGTGGGATGACCACCTCTGTGACTGGCTCGTTGTGCTGTGTTTGATGCACCCTAGGACGTGGTTTGCCTTCTGGGCTGCGAGGGCCTGCTGCTGGCTCCTATGGAACCTGTGGCCCACCAGCACCCTCAGATCCCCTCTCTGAAGGGCTGCTCTCCAGCTGCTTCTCTCCCTATTTATACTTTTGCCTGGCATCACTCTGTCCAAGGTGCAGGATCCGGCATTTGGGCATGTTAAATTTTATCCCACTAATGATTGTCCAATGCTCCAATCTATCTATATCCCTCTATCAGCCAACAAAAACTGTAACTCTTCATGTTTAGGCTTATAAAATGGTCTCGAGCAGGCAGAAGACTGTATCTAGACAAACCTCAGCAACAGTTGTTTTAAAACCCCAGAAGAACAATGTTTTTTCAGTTTGTGAGCTGGGTGTCCAACTCAACTTCTTTATAAGCTGACTTTACCCAATGTCAGATAGAAATTAACTTCTGGCTGTATACACTTGCAGTTTTACTAGGTGACTGAATACAAGTCCATTCATGAAGGAGTGTATATCTTTCTGCAATCTTAAGTTCTCAAAACATACCAGGCAGTAATAGTGTCATTAAACACAGGAATCTTATTATTGTGGCATGCATTTTTATCAGGAGACTTCCTTGAATTCTAGTATAAACAATGTGTTTGAGTATGTTCTTTTAACAGAAAATTGAAGTGGAATCCCAGAGAGCACAAATCCAGTTTTCTACTATTGTATGCAGAGCAAAATGAAGATATCCATTGATGCAAAAGTCTGTGTCAGATGGCAGACACATACTAGGGTGATAAAAATGTATTAAGATTATGTCATAGTCAGACATAATGCAGATGTCAAATAATAGCAAGAACTACTTAAACACAGGAAAGGACACCAAACTTTCAAAGATGTACTCGGGGCACTGTCCCTTAGGGCTTTGACTGCCTCAGGGACCGGGACTCCACAACCTTCTTGGGCAACTTCTTTCAGCGTCTGATCAACCTTACAGGAAAAAAAAAGGGGGGTTTTGGTGGGCTTTATATAAGTTTAAAAGGTAAGGTGTTTGTCTCAATTTTTTACATTAGAGAAACATTAAGAGAACAGAACTTATTGTCAAAGACTCAAACTCAAACCTGGAATCTAGAGAGCTAACATGAATTGCATACAACGAAATGGAGAGTCTCCTGGTACCTACAGTGAGAGAAATCTTGGGTCAGGTGAAGGCACCGAGATTTCTGCCACCAATGTAATTATACTCAGTATTTCAGCAGGTATAATGAATATAATATTCAGTACCGGAGTTTTAATATCCTAATGAAGTTGTTGTTTTACAATAAGGTTGAATAAATGTGACAAAGGCTGAGATCATAGCATCATAGGTTGGAAAAGACTTCGAAGATCATTGAGTCCAACCATCCACCCAACACCACCATTCCTACTAAACCATGTCCTGAAGCTCCATATCTACACATTTTTTAAAAACCTCCAGGGATGGGGACTCCACCACTTCCCTGGGCAGCCTGTTCCAATGCCTGACCACTCTTTCTGTGAAGCAATTTTTCCCAATATCTAATCTAACCCTCCCCTGGCGCAACTTGAGGCCATTGTCTCTCTCGTCCTATTGCTAATTACTTGGGAGAAGAGATCAACATCTGCCTCATTACAACCTTCTTTCAGGTGGTTGTAGAGAACAATAAGGTCCCCCTTCAGCCTCCTCTTCTCCAGACTGAACAGCCCCAGCTCCCTCAGCTGCTCTGCATGTGACTTGTTCTCCAGACCCCTCACCAGCCCCGTTGTCCTTCTCTGGACATATGCCAGCACCTCAATGTCCTTCTTGTAGTGATGGGCCCAAAAATAAACACTGTACTTGAGGTGCGGTCTCACCAGTGCTGAGTACAGGGGCACGATCCCCTCCCTGCTCCTGCTGGCCACACCGTTCCTTATACAAGCCAGGATGCCACTGGCCTTCTTGGCCACCTGGGCACACTGCTGGCTCATGTTCAGCCGGCAGTCAGCCAACACCCCCAGGTCCTTTTCCGCTGGGCAGCTTTCCAGCCACTCTTCCCCAAGCCTATAGCATTGCATTGGGTTGTTGTGACCCAAGTGCAGGACCTGGCATTTGGCCTTGTTGAAATTCATATCAGATCTAGTGCTTTGTATTCCCCTCCCCCAGAAGCAAACATCAACAGTATAATGACAACTTGGTCAAATTCAAAAGTGATTTCCAATTTACTACTGATATAATAGAATCCCAGGAGTTATCATAATTCTCACACAGGCATGGAGCACCTGAGCTGATTCCTTCAGCAATTCAGTTTTCCTCAATTATCCCTATACTGAGCTTGCCTGAAACTTTGTTTGAAGTTTTTCTCCCAGATACGTATTGACTGTTGATACCATGGCACCAGGAAACAGGTAAGTCGTCATTTCTGTTGTTATCTTCTACTGCATCATGCACTTTTTAGAAAAGATCCATGAAAAGACGGTACACAGATGGTACTTCTTAACTGATCTGACAAACACTATACGCAGACTTCAAAGCACCCTAACCCTACATTCCTAACTCTATCTTTCAAAATAAAAAGTTTGAAAACATTCAGCACCATGTTAGTCCCTATCTTCAACATAAACAACTTTAGTAATAACGAAAGAGGGAGTAGGAAAAATGTCATTAACCTCAAAAGTCACAGCCAAATTATTCTGTCTCCTAGCTCCTGATTTTCAACACCATGAAGAGCTTAAAGAACTCAGTTATAACAAGAACACAGACAGTTTGAGAAAGGCAAATCCCATTCACCATTTCCAGAACGTATTTTCAGATTTTAATAGCAATTTTCATTAGCTAGTCTCATAAGCCTAACTCTGACAGATATAGTCACAGAACGTCGAGTATCTGTACTATAATACAGCACCCACTCTAGGAAGACAGACTGCATTAGCTGAAGTGTCCTACATTACAAAAAAGTTTTCTTATAATTCCAGAATCCACAGTATATTTCAAGAAAGTATTTAACAGTTATGTGAGGAATTAATGCTGCAAATTAACTTTATTAGAAAGTGAAAAAGAACAAATTCAAACTAGCCAAGAAATGAGGTATTAACAGGAAGCAAATAAAGACTACATTAAAATAAGCAATGAACTACCAGAATCCTGACTTCTCTTTTGCATTTTAATCCCTAATATGCACTCTGGTTTATAATATTTTTCAAAAAAATATGATGTTGTCTTATCTTTACAGATTCTGAGATGAAATATATGCGCTATCGTTCTGACATTAAAGTTTGTGTTTACTTGTGTAAGAAATTAGATCAAAGGAAACATAATGAAAAAGAATGTTAATAGGCATACATTATATGTCAAACATTTTTTTCTTTTACATTCGTATATCACACAGCTTCCAGCTTTAAATAACTAAAAATTGTTGGCAACTCCATCTGTTTTATTATTCCCCTTGACACAGGCTAAATTTATCACGTAGGTCTGAAATAGATTATATGTTGTTATATTACATTAATTTAATTGTGTATTGGCATCAGTATATGTCAAAATTAATGGCTTTTTAATGACAGCACATGCTAATGATCAACTAGAAATATAGAGAAGGAGTGAAGGCACGGCTTTAGAAATGATTAATATGACAAGGTTTTACATATTACTATACACAGAACTGACACCCCAAAAAAAAAACAGAAGAATGAAACTAGCTTTGTCTCCCTCTTCCTTCCATCCTGGGAATAAAAGGAGAATAGCAACATGCAGAAAGAATATTTGCTCATATTTTATCAACTCCATAAGCAATCTGCATAACTCTATTGTTTTCAAAATGCATTACACTGAAAATGAGACAAAAAATTAAAGAAAAAAGAGTGAATGCCACTTCACTATGATATTATACCTACAAACATAAAACACACACAAAATAATTTTCACCTCAATCCAAGTTCTTTAACTAGGGACACTATTTGCCAAATTCTATCTACAAAGGAGGACAGGAGCACATTACATTCCCCTGCATACACCCCAATTTCAAAAAACCAAAGAATATGAGATAAAAGGAATTTTAAAAAAATGTACAAATATGTTCTTATATTGTGTTTATAAAAGATCGCGTAAAGAAAGGGAAATCCTTAAGTCACTTGCATCAAAAGTTTTAAAACAATAATTTGATTGAAAATTTATTGACATAAAGCCATTTAGGGGAAAAAAATGGTGATAGTTTTAAAGATACTTAGAGCAATGGGATTAAAAGGAGTTTTTCCCAAACCTCTGCCATGCCTAACATCAGTAAGAAGTATTTTACTTATGTATAAGTATTTAATGTCATGTAGTCATGATATTTGCTTTCACCAACTGAAATACAGTATTTCTCCACAGCCCTGTAAAAGATGTGATTATGAAATGGCTGCTACAAAAACACTCCCATATCTCTTTAGACCCTAAAATCTAGTACAAAAGATGGATTTAGTCATATTGTCTTCTTTTCTTACCCTTATTTACCTCTGCGTGATTCTCTGTTGCCAGTGAATGCCCCCTTAATCCTATTGTTTCACTCCTGTGACTTCAGAGACCCATTGCTTGTTACTGCATCGCTGATCTGCTTTTCATTCTCCATTCTTATTTAGCAGTGACCCTGATACATGTTAAACGATGGGTTTCAAAAGCTCTAAGTGGATTGACTTTGGCAATATTTAAGGTCGTTTACATGTGTGGGTTTCCATAAGGCTTCCTACTCAGCCTTCTCCTTAGTATCGTTGGAGATAAGGAATGGGTGGGGATTTTTGTTGTCAAATAGCCTCTGTTTCTACCTGTACCAGAAATGAGACTCATATTATGCCCCTGTCAAAAATAATAGCTAAAAACCCCTACACATTCCACAGTAGTGCTCTATTAACCCCATCATAATATTTTCTTCTATATTATTGCATGTTTTGAAAATTTTGTTAGAGGTAGATTGTTTTTGATTGATGATTAATGGCAGCTTAAAATCTAGAGCATTCCGTAACAATTCTATAACTTATAGAGCACTCTGTAACAATTAACATGAACATTGAGCTATATTCAATTTCCAGTCTCCCTAGGAAAACACTTCAGTCACTTTATGCAGACAATAAGAGCAGAAAACAATTTCAGTGTAACTAACAATACTTCTGAGTCATATATGCTTGAAGAAAAGGCTCAGTAAATTCAACAGCCTGAATGTAAAAAGTCCCCACACTCTATGTAGTCGGCAAGAGACTTCTGTATGGAAATGCATATGGATTCTGAGTATAACAAACATCACTTCAGAAAAGGCTTTGACACCACCTCCCGCCTTGTTCTCCTGCGGAACCTGAGTAAGTGTGAACTGCAAGAACAAACCACTAGTTTGGTAATAAAAGGTAGTCAGTCAACAGGGTCCTCTGGGAAACCGCCCTCAGGGACAAGGGAGCAGAAGAGAGCTTTAAGGACGCTTTCCATAGAGCGCAAGAGATCTCCGTCTCCATGTTTAAGAAATCAGGAAAGGAGGGCCGAGACCACTATAGAAGAGTCAAGACCTGCTGGTCAAACTGAAGGGCAAGAATGAAATGCACAAGCAGTGGAAGCAGGGACAGGCATCCTGGGAAGAGCACAGGGACGCTGCCTGGTTGTGCAGGGATGGAGTCAGGAAGGCCAAGGTGCAGCTGGAGATGAACTTGGCAAGGGACACAATGAGCGATAAGGGCTTCTATGAGTCTTTCAGCCAGAAAAGAAACATCAAAGAAGTCATACCACCCAATGAGCAAGACCGGCAAATTGGTAACAACAGACAAGGAGAAGGCTTAAGTACTCAACTTTTTTGTCTTAGTGTTTACTGGAAACCTCCCTTCCTATACCTCTCAAGTGGATGGACTACAAGATGGGGACCAGAGGGAGCAAAGTCCCTGTCACTGTAAGAGAAAATCAGGTTTGAGACCATATGAGGAATCTGAATATACAGAAGTCTATGGGACCTAACGAGATGCATCCCAGAGTCATGACGCAATTAGCTGATGTGGTTACAAAGACACTCTCCATGATATATGAAAGGTCATGGCAGTCAGGTGAAGTCCACAGAGACTGGAAAAAGGGAAACTTTGCACTCACTTTTAAAAAGAGTGGGAACTACCGACCTGTCAGTCTCACCTCTGCACCTGGGAAGATGATGGAACAGGTCCAACTAGAAGCTATGCTAAAGCACATGGAGGACAGGGAGGGGATTCCAGACAGCCCGCATGGTTTCACCAAGGGCAACTCCTGCCTGACCAACCTAGTGGTATTCTGTGATGGAGAGACTACATCAGTGGACAAGGAAAGAGCTACGGATGCCTCTCAGCACTGTTTAATATCTTCATCAACGACATAGACAGTGAGATCAAGTGCACTCTCAGCAAGTCTGCAGATGACACTAAGCTGAGTGATGTGGTCAACAGACCTGAGGGAAGGGATGCCTTCCAGAGGGACCTGGATAAGCTCAAAAGTGGGACCGTATGAACCTCAATAAGGTTCAGCAAGGCCAAGTGCAGGGTCCTGCACATGGGTTAGGGCAAACCCCAATATCAATATAGGCTGAGGGATGAAGGGATTGAGAACAGCACTGCTGAAAAGGGTTTGGGGGTACTGGTGGATGAAAAGCTGGACGTGAGTCAATAATGTGTGCTCACAGCCCAGAAGGCCAGCCATATCCCAGACTGCATCAAAAGAAGCGTGGCCCGCAGGGAAGAGAGGGGATTCTGCCCCTCTACTCTGCTCTGGTGAGACCCCCCCCCCCAAGAGTC
>Ga0065711_1043304_pt1 | contig 14804 bp, 9 predicted proteins | sample Hoacrofraction12_FD_59098 | JGI IMG/M metagenome (GOLD analysis project Ga0065711, IMG submission 59098) | Hoatzin crop microbial communities from Cojedes, Venezuela - Epithelial fraction 12 v2 (version 2) | ecosystem: Host-associated > Birds > Digestive system > Esophagus > Crop | place... | reverse complement strand
AGAGAAGGAGACTCCACAGCCTCCCTGGGCAGCCTGTTCCAGTGCTCCGTCACCCTCAGAGGGAAGAAATTCTTCCTCATATTCAGATGGAACTTCCTGTGCTTCAGTTTCTGCCCATTGCCCCTTGTTCTGTCACTGGGCACTACTGAAAAGAGTTTGGCCCCATCCTCCTAACACCCACCCTTCAGATATTTGTAAGCATTTATAAGGTCCCCTATGTCCCTGCTCATCCCAACCAAAGCAGCACAACCTGTATGACTACAGCTATGAATGTTTTTGTCTACCAAATCCGAAGGCAATAATAAACCCAGAATTTTTCCTTAGTGAAACTCTCAAGGTTGAAGATCAAATAATCCCTAGGATTTTGGGACCCAAGACAAAGAAGCAAAAATGAACATTTTAAGAATTGATCTTTTAAAATCAATTAAATGCAAAATTGTGACAGTCCACAACCAAAGAGTTAACAGTGCCAGCCACAAACATGCATCTTATCAATGAATCATATGCAGCCTTGCAAACAAGTTTGTCTTGTTAGGTGGATCTCTGGGAACTAATGAAAGGCATAAGTAGGGGTGGTTATTTCAGTATCAGAAGTTCAAATCTTTCCACCTGTTCTTTCTTCCTAGACATACAAAATTACTGATCTCTCAGAGAAAGCAAGAACAACCTGGAGTGAGACATGCTCCTTTTTTCATTCATACCAGGTCAGACCAAAGACTGATCCAGCTCAGCACCTTGCTTCCAGCAGCAGTAGCCATTAACAGATACACAGCAAAGAATAAGAACAGAATAAGCATATACAATGCTCCCTCCTGCTACCACCCATGCTCCGACTACCTTCAATTCAGGTTACTTCCCGAGACAGATGTGATTTTGTGTTTTTAATATTCCTCAGCAGACTCCTCTTCAAGATACCTTGCCAGTATCCCCTTGAGCCTATCTAAACTTTCAGCAAGAAAAGCAGATTTCAGCTTATGAGATCTATGGAGTTTCAAAAGCCTGTGAACATGGCAGCATCTAAGGTTTAACTCCTTACATCAGCATTTTTGATGAGACACACACATTGAGTGCTTTGATGAATCTCTCTAAAAGAAAACCGAGAGTCTGTCGTGGAACCAACTGAAGTGTCAGTCTATCAGTGAAATAAGTTTTTAAATTTCCTCAGTTTTCATAAGATGCTGCCCTACAATTCTCTCAAGTACCTTCTCTAGTTTAGGTAAGGCTACATTTCAAATTTGCAATCATCCTAAGGTTTGTCTGAACAAAACACACAAAGAACCGGAGCAGTAATGAACTTTCCAATCATTTTTATTGATTTTTATGAGTGAGAGTGTTCATAGCAAAGTAGTAGAACAGATTAGCTAGCAGACAAAACAAGAGGTTAGAAAGTTCTGATCAACAGCTAGCCAACTGTCAGACAAAACCACAATTTCTAGATTTAAGAATGAACCCTTTTGTACTGTTAAATCCTACCTACTTCATACTTTCAAGAATGACAGAAGGTAGACTGTTTCTCAAAATGTGAGGAAAACCATGATATTTTAGACCAAAGGCCTATCTACTGTCTTAGCCAGTAGCAGATGCATAGAAGAAAAAAGATGCAAATATAGAATCATAAATTATCTCAAGCTGGGAGGGACCCATAAACATCATCAAGTCCATCTCCCTGCTCCTCATAGGACTACCTGAAACTAAAACATATGACTAAAAGCATCACCTTGAACGCTTCTTGAACTCTGACAGGCTTGATGCTGTGACCACTGCCCTGGGGAGCCTGTTCCAGTGACAGACTACCCTCTCAGTGAAGAACGTCAGAGAGATTTAGATTGGATATTAGGAAAAATTTCTTTATTGAAAAAGTGGTCAGGCATTGCAATAGGCTACCAAGGGAAGTGGTGGAGTCACCATCCCTCGAGGTGTTCTAAAAACATGTAGATATGGCACTTCAGGACATGATTTAGCAGGCATGGTGGTGTTGGGTTGACAGTTGGACTTGATGATCTTAGAGGTCTTTTCCAACCTTAATGATTCTATGATTCTAACCTTTTCCTACTGTCCAGTCTGAACTTCCCCTAATGTAGCTTCATTCCATTTCCTCGTGTCCTATCGCTGGTCACCAGAGAAAGGAGGTCAGCACCTCCCGCTCTGCTGCCCCCCGTAAGGAAGCTGTAGATGGCAGTGAGGTCACCCCTCAGCCTCCTCTTCTCCAAGTTGAACAAGACGAGCAACCCCAGCTGCTCCTTGTAAGTTTTGGCCTTGTAACCTTTCACCATCTTGGTTGCCCTTCTCTGGACACACTCTAATAATCTGACATCCTTCATATTGAGGTGCCCAAAACTGCACACAGTACTTGAGGTGGGGCCGCACCAGCGCAGCGCAGAGTGCAGCAAACAAGATGTGTACAGAATGAACCTTCCTTCCTTTCATATACCTCCCAGTTCTCAGTAATCAACAGTTTATATTTTCCTAGGCCTGACTAGTATCCATACCACTATATTCCAAAGCTTCTCCTGGATCTGGTCTTTGTGAATTTGCCTGATTGATTTCAGAACCCATCTACTCACTTGTATTTCACAATATCCAGTAGCAAGAAGGTCCACAATTTAGCTATGTACCAAATCAAAAATACTACCTTTGTTTTAGAATTTGCCTCTTAATTTCATTTAGCAGCACCTAGGTTGCACCTGTCACCATGTCAAACTGAGAATTGGTTCTAATCCACATACATAAAATCTAAATGAGCAAAACAGTGAGTCCAATCAGAGCTGGAGCCAGTCTGACACGCAGGCAGGGCAAGCACACAAATACTCTGCATCAGACCATACAAGACATGGTCTTGAACTCTAGCAGTACCAACAAGACATGGTACTGCTGCAAGAAACAAATATAGCCTTGGAGTTCAGACATCTGCCTTCCATTGTAAAGCATGGGATTCCTGGCCCTGCTTTTATTTTCTGTCTCACCCCTCCTGAAACAACTTCTCTAGTGATACTGGACACATTATAAATTAAATTTTCCTTAGTTTGCCACTAAGCACTACTCTTACCCCAATTCCCATGACTTTTCCACCCAACATCATCAGAAGTGCTGAACATGGGTCTTTGGCAATATGAAGTGCTACAGAATGGCAGCTGCCATGAAAAATTACACTGTGTGCACCAACATTGGCACCTGGCTAGTGAAAAACTTCATTTTCACATTAGATTCTCCAAATGGGGAGAAGAAAAACACAACAAAAACCACAGAAAAGCAAATAAAAAATGACAGTATGCCACAATACAGTGCACAACCAATGTAATTGTAGCATTTTCTTTTTCTGGAAATTTGACTTGCAATCTTAGCTTTTTCTAAAGCTACAATTTAGTTGAGGGAGGGGATTCTGCCCCTCTACTCTGCTCTGGTGAGACCCCATCTGGAGTCCTGCATCCAGCTCTGGAGCCCTCAGCACAAGAAGGACATGGAGCTGTTGGAGCAGCTCCAGAGGATGGACACAAAAATGATCAAAGGGATGGAACACCTCTACTGTGAGGAAAGGCTGAAAGAGTTGGGGCTGTTCAGCCTGGAGAAGAGAAGGCTGCAGGGAGACCTTATAGCAGCCTTTCAGTACCTGAAGAAGGTTTACAAGAACGCTGGAGAGGGACTTTTTACAAGCACATGTAGTGACAGGACAAGTGGTAATGGCTTAAAACTGAAAGAAGATAGATTTAGGTTAGATATAAGAAAGAAATTCTATACGACGAGAGTGGTGAGGCACTGGAACAGGTTGTCCAGAGAAGCTGTGGATGCCCCCTCCCTGGAAGTCTTCAAGGCCAGGTTGGATGGGGCTTTGAGCAACCTGGTCTAGTGGAAGATGTCCCTGCCCACGGCAGGGTGGTTGGAACTAGCTAACCTTTAAGGTCTCTTCCAACCCAAACCATTCTGTGATTCTATGAATTTTCCAGATGCATATGGAAATGTTCTGCAAAATGTACAAGTTTTCAAGCAGCTGACTGCTTTGAGAAGGGCAGCTGGACGAGATGATCTTCTAGAGGTCCCTTCCAATCTCAGTGATTCTCTGAATCTCAGATCTTGCTTTGGCAGATCAAACCTCTGTTTGGATTAAATTTCTATTTCAGTTGTTAAAAAGAGTCAGTTTTAGGATGAGAAGTGCATATAGAAGCAAAGATGGCACTAAAATTCCAAAGATTTTTTTCACAAGCCACTAGGAAAGGAAATTAAGATGCAGAATATCAAAATATTACAAATTCAAGAAGAGAAGCTACAGGGAAAGAGGGGGAAAATTCGGACATTAACTGTGCAGTACATGCTATACAACGTGGTTTATCTAGACTGTTAGATTATCCAGATCTTAATTCTTAAAGGAAATCTATTATAAGTAAGTCTTAATTTATCCAAGAACATCTTCCAAAAAAAAAAAAAAAATCCCTGGGAAACAACCATGCTAATCTTCAAAGCATCATCATTTCATTGCTTACTAATTTCTAAAATTTTATTTGATCTTTCATCATCCCTGTAGAATAGGGCCGGAATAATTTTACAATGTATTTTAAAAAATAAGAAACAATGCAAAATTAAACAGCCTCCAGAAAAGGCAAAACAAACATGTATTTGCCCTGAAACAATGAAAGTACATATGAATATAATTACCTATATACACGGCATTAAAATTAATATAAGAAAAAGCAGACACTGAAGTAACATTTGGACCTATTTTTGGATATTTCTGCAGTGAAGAAAAAGCCATAAGTAATAAGAGTGCAGCAGTGGTTTCCAGTGGTTGCAACAGTGTACGGATATAAATAAAGCCTGTGGAAAAAGATAATAATATCTGTTAGAGTTCAACAAATGCAGCTGAAAAAAAAAAATTTATTTTCAGGAATACAGTGTCTGCTTTCAGATCCGAAGCAGCAAGATCAGGGAATACACAGATAAATACAGGGAACATGAGAACAAGATGCAAAGAAAAAAACAGGAACACAGAATACTGTCATAACACAGCCCTCTAATGTTACATAAGCAAAATGTAGCCTGTGTGTCCTACATGAGCTAATGATTTCATCCCTCTCTTACTGAAAGTCCCCACTCTACTACTCTACCCTGCTCTACAGTAATAAATATCTTTCTCTCTCCAGTAACGTCTGTGATTAATTCAATTCAGTTCAGGACAGGGTTTCACAATGCAAAGCCTTTGGCAGCAATAGTGGGAATACAAATATACTCTTGTATCACTCCACTGTTGTTTGTCCCTGCCCTTGCGCCCTGGATGGCAGTTCCTCAATCATGAGGGCATATGTCCATATGGATTCTGCCGTGAACCACGGCACCACATCAGAGCACAAGTTTAGCTTTCAAGAAGGCCAGCCAGAATAAAAATGTCAAGGGACAATTCAAAACACGACATTCATTATGTTAGTGTCATATAGCCTTCTATTAGTTTTGTGCATATTACAAATGAAGCCTGGTGCAGTCAGATCTTTTGAGGACTAGGAATACACTCTCCATGGCAGCTCCACGAAGGGGCAGCTTTCAAGTTTTCAACAATTAGCAGAAAGAATGGAACATCTCTGTAGTCGGGATGATACTAATACATCTGAGTTGAGAGTGAGAGAGACAAAATTCTCCCTTGTTTTCTACAAAGAGATCTGCTGATCAAAGAGATCTATAATTGAGGTCCAGAGCAAAAACAGGTGAAAATACAGGTGTATTTATTTTGCTGGAGAAGTTTTCCATATGTTAACACATGCGAAACAGGTTCAGCAAGGTTTGACTCAGTATGTGCGCTCAGTGCTTCATTTGCTGAGGCTTTGTTCATATCCGTGCACAGGATGCCTGGGTACCTGTGTCATGCTGACCCAACCAGTACAGAAACTTTTCCAAAGAAATAATAAAGAAAAAAACATTCTCCACTAAAGGACAGAGAAAACACTATTAACGATTAACATCTTTTAATTCATCAGCCACTGTTTACATGAAGAGATGACACAGTGACAGTAAAAAATATTCAAGATACGCAAGTTCTTCTAGCCTAAAATGAATTACATACACATGAAACAACAGAGTAAGATTTGAATAAGCAATATGCAAGAAAGTATAACATATGGACTAGTGCTCCAAGAACAAATGGGTCATCAATTATTGCCTAGTCAGATGCAATCAGCAGCGTACAGAATTAGCAAAATGCTTTTGCATACCTGTAGTTTCTTCTGATTCTTACTGAAATGATTTGTCTTTCTGATACTTTTGGTCAAATCAAGGGTTTTCAAATATACACTGATTACTGTTTTTACAAAAGACTGTGCTAAGTGCAGTCACTGATTAATGAAGTGGACTGACAAAAATTTGTGGTACATTTAGAGCAAGTCTAAGATGCATTTTCTTCATGGTAAATGAGATCCACCCACAGGAAAAAAATAAATTTGCTTAGATACCAGAAAAGTATTTTAATTTCTCTCATATATACACACACACTACCGAATATGTGTTGCTTCCCTATGATGATGTCAAGTACTTCAAAACCATGTTTCTCATGTTAATTACAAATGCTATTAAGTAATAATACTAGACAACCATTTTAATCTGGAGTTCATAGTTTCTGAAACCTAGAGCCTATAGTTTATTCTGAAAGCAAGTTCTCATATAGAGCAGGTTTATGAGATTTGAATCTCTTGTTTCAAGTCATCCGATGAGCGTATGAACTAGCTAGACAGTGAAGAGGAATAAAGATTTGTAAGTATAGATTTATAATGAATCATGCCTATTTAATAGTCATCCTAATGAATACCTGCAAATTATTCTGCAATATAGTTATTTTAACAAATTGGGGAACACAGGCATATGTCAGTTACTGGGACAATTGCACAGTTTACTGTCAAGCAATTCTAGTAATTATTTAAATTGGTGATTAGATATCACAGCAGCTGAGATATTTTAGAATTCCTTGAACTTCCAGTATGGAAATTTACTGTGTATAATTACATTACTGAGAAATATCCATACAGTAAATGAATACGCAGATCTCTCTATTTAGCAACTGTAATGCATCTATATTTACTAGCTCATCTGTTTACACTGCTCGTGCTGTTTGCAGAAGGCCATTAGTCTTAACTTTCAACTTATTTTCTAGTAAAAAAGTCAAATTTACAACAAAGGAGTGAGACTGAACCGCTAAAAAACCCAGCAGGATTAAAAGATTTTTTTAGGGTGCTTAGCACAGAGATTACAGCCCATGACTATGGCTCCCAGCAATGCTTCTTAAACTGTCAATTTGATTTCTCAAATAAAGTCAGTAAGAAAATACTAAAATCCTTTTAAAATACCATTTTTCATATAATTCTCTTGTAAAAACATTTTTCTGAAGTCTTACGCTTTTTTTGTGATTGGTACAAGCTATAGATAAAGCACAGATAGTAATTTTAAGCTTATTAGCAAAATTACCTAACTTCACACCACGACTACTTCTTGTAGTACTTAAACTGCACAGATGTTGAGCAGAGGCCATTCCTTTTTTTAGAAACTTTTGCCATCATTTTTAATACAAGCACAGTTGGTGAAAGTCCTAATGTATTTTATAAAAGCCTTCATTAATACACACAGCTTAACGATAGCAATAGTCTAACGCATTTTAGGCTAGGAAACCCCACAGATAATGCTGTTTTAAAACCTAAAGCCCCTCCTTTTGTTTAAGGAGAAACAGAAGTCCACCAGGGGAGTAGACCTTCCTTCAAAGAGCGAGAGAAAATGCTTAATAAACCTACACTTTTCCTCTTGCAGAAGCAAGCTGAAATATACAGCCTAAATCAGAAAAAACACAGCATAGTTCAGGATGAAGTATTTGCTGTACCATATTAATCATTGAAAGAGTTCCCTGTAGCCATTACAAAATAAACTATAAGATATTGAACTTAAGAAAACGTAAAACAGGGTCAACGAAATAGTAAAGCAGGGAAGAGATAAAACTGGACGGAGAAAAGAAAAAGAAATGCAAATCTAAGGAAAGGTTATAACAGGACAAGAATTTAAACTTATGTTCTTCACATTTTCCCAGACATTCATGGCTTGCAGTGCACACAGCAGGTAAGTGAGTAAGCACTTAGGGCTGCTCTCAGAGAGGTAGATACAGAGACAAGATGCAGAAGGTAACAGCATCCCAACTCCAAAGCAATCCACACAATTCTCCTTGGACACAGAAGAAATAGCTCCCATGTTAAAATGTTCAGTTCTTTCACAGTCACTGTTGTAGAATCATTCCCAAGATGAAAGAGAATTTCACACCACCTCAAAGTAAGAAAGTTATTTAGCTATGGAAAACTTGGGTATAGCAATATGGCATGCCTAAGGTGACAAGAGAAACTTGTGCACCTGGGGACACTTCACTCCTAAGTTTTGTAGAAGACAGAGAATCCAACGATAACACACTGTCTTCACAGCTCAGACTTCCTTAAGCAAAACAAAATGAAACTGCAGCTTTAAATCTTGAAAAGAAGCCACACTAACAGGCAATAAAATTACTCCAACTAATACAGGAAAGAAAAACCCAGCATTCCAGTAATTCAGAATAAATTCTGTTCTCTTGATATTCTCAACCAACAAATGTTTTAAAAGCATTTTCTGCAGAAAAGCAGAATTTATCCAAACAGATAGTTTTGGATTGTCAAGAAAAAGAAAACAGCAATTTACATTAGAAAACCATAGGAATCAGTTCTCAGGTACAGGTAAAAAGTTTACAAACTCACCAAGAAAAGCTTTAAAATGTGCTGATAACAGAAGTATTAAAACGCCTATCTATTTTTCCACTGATTCATCCCTGAATGGACACTAGCTCACAGGATTAAAATAATTTTCAGTTATAACTGAAGGATTTGAATTTTATTCCGAGGGACTCATAATACACTGTTTTAGTAGAGCACTATATGGTTAGATGGATGAAGGTCAAACATACATATAAATCTCCCACTCTCCAAGTCAGACTTCTGAGAAAAACTTACAGATCAAAAGAAGTATATACAATTCCCAGCAGCCAACAGAATTATTTCTGAAAGCACTCTATCATTTTCCTGAATGTGATTTCCACTAAATCAGAGCCAAACTGACCAAACAGTCTGACTGAACACTATTTGAATTCATCCATGAAAAAGGTCTGGACTTACAATATCCACACTGTCCTGAGAATAAAATCAGCACACAATCTGTGCCTAACATCTCAAACTGCAGCACTCATTTGACAAAGGATTATGCAGTAGCATGAAGAGAATGAGAAGAATCTTCCCTACAACACTAGAGTCCCCTAGCCATTATTTTGATGTTGGAGGAGTAAGGTAATATGAATAAGCATCAAAAGATCTGCAAAATAACCAGTCTACTGAATTCATGTCTACTATTCCCTTGATAAATACAAAAAACTGGGTTCTTCAGGATCATTTCTTTCGGAAACACAAGACTGACACTGTCTCCTTTTCATGAAAGGAGAAGACAGTTATCTGTCTACATCTTGAAGAAAAAGTAGATCCTCATCAATTCCTGAAAGGAGTAGTGCTTGTAATTAAAGGCAGGTTAGAAATTGTATAAGAATATTTAAGTGGTTACCTCTCCTATAAAGACAACCATAACACAATCCAGTTTTTCTTCGGGGGACAGCTTATCAATAAGGGAGTGAAGAGTTTCTGTAAGGTAAGACTTGACTTTTCTTTTGACTGTAGGTATTCCCATTACAATGGAAACTGAAATCAAACAAACCACAAACGTACTTTCAGTGATTTCATACATAAGATAGAAAACAAAAATCTTACCTCTTAATAAAGCATTGCTTAAGAAATGTAGAGTTAAATGATGGAGATAACAGTAATTAAGAATAGTTTAAAAATATACCACCCATCATCAGGAGCATGATTAGCATAATTACCACCAACACTCAGAGAGAACACAGCAAACAAAAAAAAGTAAACCTGGACATGCCAGATTATTGCATAGGTAATAATCAACAAGCATAGTATTAATCAGATAAGGTGCACCAAGACTTGTAGTGATTAAACTCCCTAACTCAGTTTCATTTTCAAACTGGCATAACTGTTCTTCACAACTCCAGTATTTCACTTCTCGGATGTCATCTTTTAAAATGACACTGATGAAAAACTCTATTACCTTCCTTGCACCTGATATGGGTTCTTCTAGAAAAATAAGTCCAGGTCATCAGAATTGCCTGGAGATTCCTCACTGAAATCTCTCATCCCTGTTAAAAGCACCTCAAATGCAAAGCAATCTGGCCCCAGCTACAACACCACGAACACACACATTTCAGCTGGGCATTTGACTCACGTTCCTTAACTTTCCCATAGTCTTTCTTCAGCACCCCACTCCATACCCAGGGCTGGCTACCTGCTAGGAACTCAGCAGATAGCAGCAGGAACATGGTAAAATGATAAATCAGACTTCATGAGGTCAGCACCAGCGTTCTGAGCCATGTATGTGAAATTATTTACCACATCATAAATATATAAAATCAAACAACTATTAAAAATGTTGCTTACCCTTCCTTATAGAGCCTGCTTTTCCTAGCAACTACACATTAACAAGCTCTGAATTTTTAAAACAAGCACTCAAAAAGCACAGTGACCAGGAAAGGGGAAAATGGGAAAAAAATTTTAACTCAGAATTTCCTCCCTCTTTTTAATGAAATAATCCTGATTCCAATTTCTATTTTGTAATTTGAGACTTGTCATATATTTCCAGTCGGATATAATACAGGCTTCACTTAAAACAATAAAGGGATACGAGCCTTTTCCTTCCTGAATAACAACATTGAAATAAATGGTGTTTATAGTCATAAAAATAACCCTATAGCTTGAGCCTGCACATTTGTCACACAGACATGCCTTCTGTTAAAAGAAGGAGCAACCAAACATAGTGAAGTAATAAAAAAAATACAGGCCAGGAGTAACTAACGATTCTTTTAAAAGCAAGGAGAGGGGGAAAACTAAAAAAAAGGCCTAGTGGACAACCAAACAAGCCATTCAAGTCAGATGGCACACAGAGAAATAAGGATTCATTGGTGGGGCCTTCAAGCTTAGACACACACACATACGCTTTGAGATATATCAGCTTGGTTGGGCTTTACGATATTTGTTTTCCAAAGCTCCAAGAGTGGGGCTCCACGGAGCTATCCTAGTGACCGAAGCTCAGAATTCGAGAGGATTAGGAAGAAAAAAAGAGGGATCACTAGTACTGCAGCACAACACTGATTTATTTTTTTTCCCCTCCAATGAATGCCTGCATTTTATTGATGCAATTATATCTGATTATCCTAGTTCTCCCAACTCTAAATTATACATTGACCTACACGGTTCAAAAAAAACAGAAACATCAAATCTAAAACAATTATATCCATCCACAGTTGCCCCACAGATCTGAAAAGCCAAAGGGATATGTTCATTAGCAATTCAGAATCTGTTGTTCAGAATCCTCATCTTTGTTCCCTTTTATTTAGTTACAAAAAAATCATCAAAACTAAATGCTGCTTAATGTGTACCTTAACACGGGATGTGATTGAGATTATGCAGAAAAGAGCAAAGCTGAAGCCAAATTCCTTTCATCTTGGATTCAGTGTGAATTCTAAGAGATATCTATACCACACAAGTTAAATGAGATGTCCTTGATCTACTAAGTAATGCAGTAAATTATATTACCAAAACTAGAAGGTCCTCCAGATACAAAACATAAAATAAACATCGTATCATCATACCTCCTGTCCTTCCAAGGCCAACCTGCACGGAAGGTTGAAGGCTTCCTTCATTTTTCAACAAATGAGGCAAATGGTAATAGATATTTGGCACTTGAAGAGATTTCCTACTTGTTAGCTCTTTTAACAATTTCAGCGTCTCATCTGCAAACATACATGATATCAGTCATGCAGAAAACAAAAAATATGAAGTTTTATGCAGTGGCAAATAATACAAAATTCCAAGCTTGGTCCTAACTGAAAAACAGAACAAATGATGTGTTTTACAGAGGCATCATGTCTTGTCTACAGCAGTAGTCTGTTCTTGTTTTCATTTTTTAAATAAACTATAGCAAAGATTATTTTCCATGTGGCAACCTTCCTACAGATACAGTTAATACTCACCTGATCACACAAGACAGTGTCTAATCACAGAAGTAAAGAATATTGCATTTATTTAGGTTGGGTTTTGGGAGTTTTTTTCCCCCAATGAATCAAAATGGTTTATTTACCTATATTGTTTTTCACATACTCTTACAGACCTCATCATCATGTAGCGATGCTATGGTAAATAACTTTTCAAAGCTACAAATACACACTGGAATACACTGCACATACAGATATAGAACAAAAATAGTATTAAATATACAATTAAGATTTTGAGTATTTCTGCAATAAAATGAATGCTAACATGAATTTAATTTAGTCCATTAAAGTACTTGAAATAATTCTTACTTCTTCTAGAATAACTGCCTCTCAGGATGTCCAGGTGGCTCTCAAAGTTCCAGGCAACAGTTTCTAAACTCCCCTGCTGTGCATGTTGATTTTCTTACATCAAGTGTGAAACCCACTCTTATTTCAAACCACAAACATTACAGCATATGGACCTTTGAAAACTTAGGAGCTTTACAATATCAAGTTAAGTAATAAGCTGTACTCATGGTTTCCGACAAAAAAACTGAATTGTACAGAACTGAGAAAAATAATGTCCTAAATGTCATCCCTCTCAGATTCTGAGTGTAGCTTCCACAAAGTTGGAACAATTTTTTTTGCGTATTTTGTTTTAATATTTATTTTTGGGTGAAACTAAATTCCTAACCACTTACAATTTTGAAAAATGCTTTGTAAATAGATACCATAAGTAGAGATGCTAATTTTGATAGATTCCAACACAGCTACATTTTACCTTTCCAGCTAACATTTCCTTTAGCTTCAACTGCAAAAGCTGGACTAAAAATTCTCTCAAAATATGACAAGTCCTTGTATGAATGACTAACGATTTACATAAACAATCTGGAACTCTTTCAGCTTCAAAGACAGGAAATACTACATAATATTATGTATACTGAAGTACACTAAACTTAATAAAATCTAATACTAAGTTCTGAGCACAAAAGATCACGAATTCAGACTTCAGCTGACTTCCTGTCTTGACTCCACATGGAAAAAAAAGAATGTCCTGGGTTGGATCCAGACATAGCGGAAAGTTTAAAAAGTGCTTCAGTAACTTCAGCTGCATCAGAAGCAAATAGCTCCCTATGACTATATTGTCTATAAGCAAGCTAACTCATTTTTAGAAATAAATGTGGTAATAACTTAATCATAAATGCAGTAGCAAACTTACTTGACTCCCTCTATCATTGTTCACTTTAACAGCAAAAACATACACACAGCAGAGGAAGACAAGAGTCACAGACTATGTTAAATGTAACCTCTGTCCTGGAGATCCAGGGAACTATGGAGATCAGGTTGGATAAGCCATTAGTGTCAGACAGAGCAATCAATTTTTAATATCAGTGTTGAGGGCCTATAATTGCAACCCTCCCCACTCCCCCAATAAATCTCTATAGAAGATAGTAACCCACAGCACAAATGCAAGTAGATAAGAGATTCAAAAAGCTTGATCCATTTTTTTGATTTGCAAAAATCTTTGGGTTTATATTCCTCATTAGGCCAACAGAGTGAAATTTCTGCAGCCTACCAAATCAGACCTCTTGCCAGAAAGCTTGTATTTATTTATGATTCCTTTTCCATCTAGAATAGTCAGAGTGACTAAAGAAATAATAGTGTGATTTTAAAAATTAACTTCAAAACTGGTGACTACTGCATAGGCATTCTCTAATATTGCCAAATACAGCTCTCAGTAAACTTGAGCACCAGCCTCCAAAATGGGTAAAAACTTCTGGAAGATTTTACTAGTTCAACAATTAATCACCACTTATTAAAAAGGGCATTATCTGCACATTCTACAAATCATAACCATTACTGTAGATAGTCTGTACATTTTTACATCTTGCAGCTAACCTAAGCATATTTTAATTGCTTCAAGCTCATCCATTTCTTAAACACTGTTTGCTCACCTTTCACCTCAAGCTCTATTTAAAAAGCGATGTAAACTATTGTCAAAACATATTCAGTCTGTTAAATAAATAACCAGAAGTTCCAGGCTTTTGGAGCTAGGCGTTGAATAAGTATTCAGTCCCTAAAGTCATAAGAATGAAGAGTAGGTGGATCATTAAGAACAGAAATTGGAAAAAAACAAAAATCAAAAAAGTCCCCATCAGATATAAGGTATTACAGATTCTTTATTTGCACCGCTGAACAGTTTCATTTGGCTTTCTTGGTATTATTTTGTTATTCTATAGTAATAACAAGAGATACTAGTAGTGCAGAGTTATAAAAAATAGCTCAATCACAGTATGTACCTGAAAAATTATTCATTGCATTCTTACTCCCATTTGTTTCTGCTACTGCACGCCTGAACTGCTCCAAGATTGCGTTCAGCTCAGAAGAGCGTTGCAGAGTGCGATGCTCAGCTATACGCAGACGTTCCTTCAAAGCATGAAATTCCCGTTGATATGCAATCAACTTTTCTACAGAGAAAAAAGATGATCCTGGTTATTTTTGGAAACAGACACCTACAGACAGATCCAACAAGGGTCAGGGACTTCTCAGATATGCAGCACCTGAAATTCAACCAAGCAGAGCACAGCCCAGCACCATCCCACTTGCGTTAGGTACCTTAGCATTTACACAGTATACAGAGGAAAGAGTGACCTGCACCAGACAGGGATGCAAAGCAGGCATTGGGGGG
>Ga0065711_1043303_pt1 | contig 14804 bp, 6 predicted proteins | sample Hoacrofraction12_FD_59098 | JGI IMG/M metagenome (GOLD analysis project Ga0065711, IMG submission 59098) | Hoatzin crop microbial communities from Cojedes, Venezuela - Epithelial fraction 12 v2 (version 2) | ecosystem: Host-associated > Birds > Digestive system > Esophagus > Crop | place... | reverse complement strand
TTTTTTTTTTTTTTTTTTTTTTTCTTTTTGGTTTGGTTTTATGGTGGTGTTTTTTTTTAACTCTCGAAGGAGGTCAAACAACGGGATTTATTTCTTTATGGACCGCGTAGCAGGCGGCAGAGAAAGCCGGCTCGGGCCTGCCCGGCTCGGTGGAACGGGCAGCCTCTAGCCCTCGCTCCGGCCCGGGCCTCGCGCCCCGCTGTGGCTGCCGGGGCCGCTAGGGGGCAGTGCGCGCGCGCGCCGACGTCTCCCCCGCAGCCGGCGCGGGCGGAACGAGGCGGGTGAAAGGGGGGCGTTGGGCCGCGGGGAGCCGGGGCTGCGGGGCCTGCCCGGAGGGTGCCGCTCCGCAAGTGCGTGCTCGGGAACAAGGCTGGCAGCCTCTCCGGAGGGGTGGAGGGGGAAAAAAAAAAGGGGAAAAGGAGAGCAAAAAGAAGGCGTGCACGCTGTTCATTTATTCGGAGCCACGCAGTCTGCCAATCACCCTTTGCATCGCTCGGTGCCCGGGGAAAAGCTGCTCAGAAGCGATCTTTGTTACTCGAGAGCAGCAGCCTTCTGCTTCTGTGCCACTTGGAGAACGCGCAAAACATTTTTGTGAAACATTTTTTCCCTGATGAAACTCGGCCCGTGTAAGTCGGCTGGGAGAAGGTCTGACACCTCTGGCCCTTGCAGGTTCAGACCCACCCAGGCTGAACCCTCCCCTCACTTCCTCGCTCTTCCCCGCTCAAGAAGTCAAAATAAAACGAGGACGGAAAGGAAAGAAGCCCTAAATGACAGCCTGGGTGCTGGACAAGCATGGTTTGTCTCGGCTGTACAGTTACGCTGTCTGGCCTTAGAGGTGCCACGGGTGTAACATGCCTCAAACAGAATCGGAACAGGAGAAAGAATTTTTATTTTATTTTTTTTTTACCTAGCAGAAATTACATTGTGAACAGTAGTAACAGGCAGGGGGTGCAAGATCCTCCCAGAAAAGAACAAGAGTCCCGTACCGTGGGATGCCAGCAGGCACTTGGGTTTGCAACAAGACCCATGCCTTGGGACAACAGGGCAGTGCTGAATGCCACTTTGACAGAGTGAATCACGAACACCAGTCAATTTGGATTTTTTTTTTTATTAGTAAGGAGGCCAGCTGAAGTTTGTTAAATGATGGTGTAGAGACCCATACAAAGGAAGCAATTTACAACACTGCTAGAAGAAGGAGATATATTGATCCTGCAAAACCCAAGAGCTATGCTACATATTTTTGGTTATCATCTATTGACATGTGTTAATTTACTTAAAAAATGCCATTGCTTATAATTGGGGTGGGGTATATTTTCATCCAATTACTCAAGTAATTAGATAGCTACTCTTATGTTATGCCTTTCATGCTTCAGTGATCTTTATTCTCCAGTTCAATACATATTGAGCTGGGACAACTGCCTTTCAAGTTGGTTTGCCTAAAAGCCACACTAGCCTTTATCTCCAGATAACCTAATCTTAGGATAAAATGTAGGTTTTATTTAATTAGTTGAGATAGAAGATTTTTTTCGTTGTGTATTTCTGAGAGACCAAACCTTTTACCTTTGCTAGCAGGCATCCATGTGAAGCTTTGCACTCCTTCTAGCTCCAATTGATTGCTGTCTTTGTGGAGGTGTAAAAACATGAATGGACCTTCAGAGATCACCTAGAACTTTCCTCTGGCACAGCCCAGGATCCTATACCAAAACTGCTCACACCAGAAAACAGTGTCTGTTGGACCTCTTGACACTTTTATCAGCCCTTGTCCAGAGGGAAAGGATTTGCTCCTTGCAGGAGAATTGTCTCTGCCGTGTCCCTGTTGTGGACTTGTTTTTTTGTGAAGCCTGTCAGTGAAGCTCACCTGTCAGTGAGCTTGTGATGAGGGTAGGGTAGGCCAGGATTTATCCTGTGGTGCTTTGCATACAGGTCCATAATAAACTCTTTTTTGCTTGCTCTTTTTTTTTTTTTTTTAATTTAATCTTTTACAGGTCTTCCCAGTTTACAATTTTTGAAATGTCAGATTTCCACGGAGCAGCTATTGCAGGAATCAAAATTAAAAAATGTCTTTGGCTAGATTCAGTTACGTGTATGATCTGGGAGTCATTGAGAGTAGCCCAGAAAGTCTAATGGATTGTGGAAAAATAATCTTAGGCTTGAATCTTAGCAGCGTTCTCCATTTAAAATGAAAAAGGCTGTTGGGAATGAGGAGGGGTGCTAGAGGAAAAACAATTACTATTCAATGCTGGATACCCTTAAAATCAATAGCCTTCACTATCCACGTGTACTTAGAGAATCAGAATCAGTTAATAAGTTTTGCGTGTATGCTTCTGAATCTTTTTTTTTTTTGCCTGGAGTATCTTACTTCTGCCTTTAATAGGAATAGACTGCACAGGAGGTTCTGAAGCAGCAGCCAAAATACGGGCTCACATGTTTTTTTAAGGTTAGTTATACATCTGTTTTGGGTCAAATTGTTGCAGGAATGGAATTTGACCTGTAGTGTTAGGCTCTTTGTGTGATTTGTTTGGGCAGTACTTTTAAATAGTTTGGTTTTGTTTATGTTCATCTGTGTAAATTCTTAAAGGGAAAGTCACCTGAACCAAACCCTGTACTTGTCTGCTTTTCTGTCTGCTGGATGTAATCTGAAAATAAGAGAGGAAAACAAAGCTATTTGGTCATGGCCGTGAAGGAGACAAAAGCTCTCCGATTCTGGGTATGGAAAGTTTTTCTTATTCCTTCTAGTGAAGGGCTAATCTCCAAAAACCTGTGAAGTGTTCAGTTTGAACAAACAATCAAAGATCTGGATGTTTATCTGAGGCTTTTCTTATAGCCCTTTGGGGTGGAAATGGTTTGGGAGGCTTGAGAAAATGAGCTCTTTGTACTCTTTGTATTTGGTGTGGTCAGGAGTACCACAAGCATAGCCTTTCTTCCAGTGATTTGGCATTTCAGCTTCCTGTTCTGGTCCCACATCAAGGTGTATGATACAGAAACAAAAGAATGGGTCTTAAAGGCACACTGTAAAAGAGAAACTGTAAATATATATACAATTTCTGTTTCTACTTTCCTTAAACCAAAAGATCCATCTTCAAAATCATGTATATTGAGGGACTCTTTATGCACAAGTGGATTTTCCTTGTCTTGGAATAAGTGGGCAGTTACTCTGGCACAGGGGACAAGCTAACCGGGTCAGGACTTCAGTGGTAGATGCATCTGTGATTTTAATCTCTTTTTTTATTTCTTTTATTTTTTTCTGTTAGTGCAATGTGGCTATATTCCAACTTTTACTCAGTTCCATCTTTACTGATATCTTTAAAGATAAACAGGGATTTGAGTCTTTAAAAAAAACATTGGCATGTCCATGTCAAGCTGGATGGGCTATATGGGAAGATTCTTGTTTTACCCCGGATGGTTTGCTGAATCACACTTCTGTTTGCTCATTTTAAACTACAGTAAAAACTATGTGAAAAAAATCCCTTCTAAATCCCCCAGCTTCCTTATGGGTTGGATCATCTAAGCTGCGGAATATTGTAGGGCAATCTCTACAGCACCTGACTGCTGGTTTGAATACTCAAAAGATGTGCTGCTGCTCTGAATGTCCGAGCTCCAGCTCTGAGTAGAGAGGTGCTTGGTTCAGAGAGCTTGTCTGGCTGGCTGTGAAAAGCTGGCTGATGGGAGTCATCTTTCACTGGCAGGTGGAGAGCATCTTCCAGGTGTACAGGAAGGACTGCTGGCTGCGGCACTACTGAACGATTGTAGAGCTTGCTTAAGCAGAGTGAGCACCTTACAGGGCAGGTCAGAAGTCTCTAGCTGCAGAAAGCTTTGGAGGAGTTCCACAAGCCACCCCTGTGCACACAAGCCTCTCGAAATAGCTTCTTATTAAAGCAGTCCATGCTGGCATAGATATTTTTGACGTGAAGGGCAGCTTCTAGGTATTAGGGGATGGTCCATAATTTAAATCTACAGCAGTGAATTCCAGACTACCAGTACAGGCCGGAGTACAGCCAGCCTGTTTCAAATCAGTTTGCAGTATCAGTGAAAATCTATTTGGCACTTGTTCATTACCCTTTTTAAGCCAAAGGAGATTATTCATTGTTTCCTTTAATGTCATTTGTTTGGTTTATGAGGAATGACTGAAGGAAGTTTTTCTCTAATTCAAAACAAACAGTCTGCTTACACACTGATTGTCTGACCTTCAGCTGTCCTGGGGAGTCTGCACACGTCAGGTGTTACATGAGTGGAAATGATTTTCATAGTCAAGCGGAAGGAGAGAGAGAGAGAGAAATGTCATCTAGGAAGCCATGGCTGTTGATAGGTTTTTATCTCTAACCCGTTGTAAAGATCTATCTGAAAATTAGACCCCTTGTGCAGTATACTGAGGTAGTACATTAATAGTTACCCCTGGATTACTTTCTAGTTGGTAGAAAAAGACACATTACCCTAGAGGACAGTTCAGAGGATCTTGGGCAGGATCCTGCTTCATGGCACTATGAAGGGAATGATTTCTCTCTGCTGACAGCTGGCCTGGCTGACTAACCGTGCTGTCTAAAGTCAGGCAGAACATACTCCCCTCACGTCTCCCTGTTGTATGCAGTAAACAGCAGTCCAAGCTTGTTTTTGTACTGCATTGCACCTTCTCTTCATCACAAATTTCAGTTGTGGCTAGACCATGCTTATAAAATGCAACATATGAGTTTTCCAACTCTTACTGGCATGTAAAAATTATAAATAAATGCATATTTGGTAAGAAAATGTGTAGCTTAGGTGTGAGGAGGGTAGGAACAGCCATTATAATAATGATGCCAACCAGCTAAAATTCAGTCTGGCTTAGTCATACCTGTAAGGTCCGTGGGGTGTTTGTTGGCCTACATGAAGGGTGTTGAATATAACTGGTAAAGATTGTATGTTAAGCATTAATCATAGAATCATCGAATGGTTTGGGTTGGAAGGGACCTTAAAGATCATTAAGTTCCGAGCCCCCTGCCATGGGCAAGGACACCTTTTACTAGACCAGGTTTCAGACCTGACTCTTTTAGTTTAAAGCCATTACCCCGTGTCATATAATTGATATTATAGTTGATGCTCTATCAGATACAAAATGCACCTAATCTCTGTAAAATTTACATACCATGATATGAGATACCATGCTCTAGGAAACCCAGGAAAAAAAAATTCAAATAGGTTACAAAATATTATGAATAGTTATTGAGAAACTTCAGCCATTTTCAGATGCACAGACCGATGGGACCTAGGTAAAAGTTTATCAGAGATTTTGTTAAATTAGGAGGTCTTTGCAACCTGGGGATAATAAGGACACATCTAGTTTGAAATAAACAGCTGTACTACTGGATGCAGCATGGTGGATTGGAAGGATAAAGAAAACCAACATCAAATCTGAGGCAAGCTTTTATATGGACTGGACAGGTCAGGGAGAGGACAGGGCTCCTGCTGTTAGGAGTGTTGTAAGTGGGGAGAGACGGGTGGATAGGAGCTTCTACAGTGTTGTTGCAGTGTGCCTGCTGCACGTGTGTAATGCAGAGGGATAGATCTATATGCACACTGTACAGCTCACACGCGCTTCTAAAATCTTGTATCAGTGACAAGATCAACTCCCAGTAAACTCAGACTATTACAGTACGGAGGCTGGTTGATGGGCTTAAAAAAAGTAGAAACGTTTTTTACTGTGTGTGTCAATGTATGCTGCTGTCCATGCCCAGCCAGAGGTCTGTGACACCACTAGCACTGAAGGAGTGACTTGTTGCCATGTGTGATGTTCTCTTGTGTGACTCAACTCAGCTTTCAAGAATCTTTAATGTGCTTTTTCTCTGTCTCTCTGTTGTGTCATTCCTCCACTCTTTCTGAAAGGAAAAAGTTACTGTGTAGTTGTGATCTTTGTGCTGACCAATACTGCAATGAAAACCAGTGGATTAGATTCTCTTCTGCTATAGTATTTTAACTCCTAGCAGTGGAGTTATCCTAGATTTTGGCAGTTGTAACTAACCAGATCACTAAAAGATATATATATAGAGTCAAATTTATCAATGGTTCTGGAGTGAAATAATACCATATCTGAAGGCACCATGAAAGATATTCCTGAGAAGCAGTCACTGTCTGACCCTCTTGATATTAAAAATATTTGGTCTTTTTATCAGGCCTGTGGTATTTGGGATATCATAAATTACCTGTTCCACAATTCACAGATTAAAGTCTTCTGCACATGAGGGTTATGTCCTATAATCAATAAGTTTACCGCTTCTAGATTTCTGAATTGCCTGGTTTTAGAAGCAGTTAAAAATGTATAAAAGGAAATCAGTGAAATCCAAATTGTTTTCATACTGCAGAATTAAAGTTTTTGTATGTTATTTTTAGATGTAAAATATAATTCTAATGATGATTTTAGAAAGCAGTTCATGGATATTTCATAGAATAATGGAAAATAAGGCTGAGAAGAAGTATCAAGAAGTAGAATCAACTTTATCTGTATTGTTCTTGACAGATATTTGTCTAATATCCCAATGAAAACCTCCAAATGGAAATTCCACAATCTAAGCAATCTATTTTAAGGCTTAACTGTTACTACTGTGAGAAAGTTTTCACTGTCATCTAAATCTCCCTTGCTGAAATGTAAGTATCTTACTACTTACCCTGCCAAAGTGCATGAATAGATTATTCCCCTCCTCTTTGCAAAAGTCTGTCTGTCTTTTGCTCTCCTTTAAAAGTACAAAACACTTTTTTTTCTTTTATAAATTCTAGGTGCTTCATGTGCATGTTGCTGTTGAATATGTTTGCTACAAGAACTGCAGTGAATTTGGTACAGTTATCACAACTGCTTAGTTACACCCACTTTGTATTTTTTGTGTTGTTGCTTTTTTCACTCTATGCACAGACTGATCCACGGTAGGCTTCTGCAGTTATTTTGCTCATGGTTCCATACTAAACTGTCGTAATGCCATATTCCCAGGACATCAATAAATCTGATGTATTTTGACTATTTATCTTGCAGGCAATAAATATCTGTTTACAAAGTGCATTTCATGAATTCACTCAAATTACATTTGGGCTGCTGCAATCATGGAAAAAAGAGATGCTAAAGGTTTGATGAGGGAGAACATTGCATTTAACTTCAGGGGAGAACTAAACTTGTGATTCTGTCATCAAAGGTGAAACAGCAAAGCCCTATTTCTTACTAACATTAAACCATTTATTCTTATTTAGCTGTCACTTTTATTACAGACATTCAGTCTGATGCTCATGACAAAAAAGTTCAGACATGCTTCAAAATGAATTTGTTACATACCTAGTGTAGAACTGCACTTTATGGATAGTAGCTGGAGGTGGCTTGTGGTTTACCACTGATTATAAATTATTAAAAAAAAAAAAGTGATATTCAGAGCTGATGGCATCAATTTTTATTGGAGCATACTCTCATCTCTGTTTTATTTGTGGTTATAGGCATGTAGACAAATCCAGGCATATGGCACTTAGAATCTTGGTGGGTCCAACAGCTCTTCATTTACACTTGATCTGACAAACTGCTATTTATGTGACTATTTTTAGAAAAAATATTAAGCTATAATTGGGAGTACACATTTGTGAAGATGGTGTAATGAACAGCAAGTTCTTACTGTCTGATAATGTAGTATTTCCTGTAAGGAAAAAGGTAGTCCCTTAAACAATTCATGTAACTAGGACTTAGTCAAGTGAACGACACATGTAGATAAGAAGCCAAACTTCTGCACCTGTTTGAAGTCTCAGCATAAATTCCACCCTCTCTTGTATTCATCTACAGCAGCGAAGATCATTGCTACTCACAGGTATTCCTAAACCTAACCTGCTTTGATCCTTTTGAATCTAATTTCTTAGATTCTTTTGGTAGTTATCACACTTAGCTTTCTTATTAGTCTGCCTATGACAGTCCTTCGATTTCCTCAGCTGAGCAAGTGCAGCAACTTGCAGTTGTATACCTTGCCAAAGCTGTGAAAAGAAAAGACGGCATTTGCGATATGGGCTTGAGCTGTGACCCTCGTTCACACTCTGGGAGGCAGTGGCGGAAGGTCCCATCTTCTTGTATTCGCCTGATTTCTGTGGTCATGGGTTTTTTTTCTACTGTACAAGTTGCATTAATGATAAATGTTAGATGTTAAACTTCCCTTAGACTTCATGCCAATAAGCAAATAAATGAAAAGTAATTTTACTGTATAGCAATGATTGTCCAGTGGGCTTTTGAACACTGTACCTCCTATGCAGCTTTGCCAACCATCAGGCCTATGAAGTTCAATGACTAAGCTCAGATTATTCTTAAACCATAGACTTACACTTTGAGCACCCAGTGGCACTTTATTATTTCAAACTTTGAATTTATAGGCAAAATCGTTGGGATCAAAGTGGGAAGATGTGCTTTAGCCACAGTTCAAAATGCCTCTGTTAGCTCAGAAATAAGCAAAGAGTTGGTATTTGCAGCCTGTATTATTTTTATATTTGAAAGCTAAAGTGAAATGGTGCGATCAAAGACTGCATAGTGGTGATTGAAACTTGTGTTTAGTACATAAATCAACATTCCTTCTGTTTAAATGTGAAATATGAATTTCAAGAAGAAACTAAAGCAAAACTCTTAGGAGGTGCCGAATAGTTCATGCAGTGTGGTGCTTCATCCAGCTCATCAACTCCTCTTTTGAGGATATGGGGAATGGCAGTTTAGGCAGCACATGCTATCTGAATAGGCAAATGCTTCCTTCTCTGCGTGGTGTTTAAGGTCCATGCTGTTGCCTATGTGTCTGCAAGATAAGACAAAGTGGGTCTGGATGGTTTGGTCTGGTACATTTTATGGTTGCCTGGTCTGGATTTGGAAGAGAAGAGAGGATTTTGCTCTGATGATTAAGGCTTGCGTGTCTGTGATAGAATAAACATATCTGGCATTTTTTTCTTTCCTTTGCACATTCCCCTTCTTTAAAACTATATATTTCCTGAAAATAAAGGCTGGAAAGGTGGACTGCAGAGTTTCTAGTGGAAGATGGATGCTCAAGTGCAGAGGAGGAGAGTTGTGTGGAGAGGGACCTTTCCTTTCTGTTTTTGGCTCACATACTGGTCATCTTTCTGAGCAGGTTTTCTGTCCCATTCTCAGGATGAGCAGCTGAGGACGGACCTCTTCCAAAACCCTTTGGAGCAAGTGAGAGGTTTACCAGTGATTTCAGTCGAAGATCAATCGTTCCTTCCAGTTTAATTAACTGTTTGCAATGCCAGAGTGGTGGGCGTCAACTGAGCATGTGGCTTCTCTCTGGATACACGTGGAAAGTGACAGATGCTGCCCAACCAGCTTGATACCCGAGTGGGTGAGCCTGATACAGCTCAGACAACGAAGCTGGGAGGTGAAATGGCACACGTTGGGTTACAGAGCAGAATGATAGGGCTGAGGAAAGTATGATGTCCAACACATGCTCAGGATACTGCTTAACAGATAATATCCTTATGACTTGTCACTGTTGCCCTGTTGCTGCCAGAAAACATGCATGACACTTTATCTGGCAACCTGATTGATTTATGTATCTAGCTAACATACTAACAAAAGAAGCAAGAGGTGCACTTGCTTGCAGTGCTGATTTTAAGTGCTTTAGATTTTGGCACTGCAGTGTGACACACTTATAAACCACCTGGCTTTTGTAACCTGATTATCAGAGTCACTGAAAGTGATTGTAATGAGCCACGGAGTGTCACTAGTCACTATGGAAAGTTTTGTGAATGTGTACGAAGCAGGGATCTGGACAAATAATTTTGGAACAAATTACTTGTGACCTCTAAATCCACTTAAGTGTTCAATCTGAATAAGCAACTGCTAGGTTGGTTGCTGCAGTTCTGGCACTGACTTTGGGAGGTTTAACGTGCAACTACATCTCAAATATGTAGGATATAAATTAGTCTGCTCTGTGTTTTCCAAGTTCCAGCACAATAATGGGATCCCATTACTTCAGAAATTCTAATGTAATAACAATAAAAAGTAATCAATAACATAAGGATATCTGCTTAATAAATAAAATAGAGAACATCAGTGAATATCCAGACAACTTTCTGGCCACGTATGTTCTCAAAAATTAATTATAACTGTTAGAGAAAATATCTGCTAAGAAAAAAGGAAAAAAAAAAAAGAGGGGAGTGGGTTAAAGAAAATGGATGTGTGCTGAGAGCTGTTCCGAGTTCTGTAATGGGGTTCAAAACATTCCTGGCAAGCCATGGTATTTCCCAGTCAGGTACTCGACAGTCACAGGCCACATGGCGTCTTTTGGGGCATATTTTTAGAAAAGTAAGTGGAGTCTTCTTAACTATTGCTTGAAGTATTAAAAAATTAGATTTTCACATTTTTTCCACCACTTCAGACCTTCCTACTTTGTAAGGGCTAGGTGCCTTCCCGTGAGATGCAGATGTAACCGGGATGCAGATGTGACCAGGTAGAGATTCTCACTCACATCATCGTGGACTATACCTTACCCAGACTGACTGATATGTCACTGTTACTGAGAATGCTGTGATATATCATGCTCAGATGTCAATGTGCCAATAGCAGTAGAACAGCTGGTAACAGGGTCTCTTGCCACATATCACGATATAGATGAAAACCTAGCAATCAGTCAATATAGTGTCAGTATTGCTGTGCCTTACAGTATGCTTTTATTTTATTTTTTGGAGCAAGAAGAAGAGTGAAAGTAATACAAAATTTGAACAGTCTCATGTTATTTGGGTGAAGGAGAAATGTGACAGTATCTGAGGGTCTCTGCGAGCTGCCTCTGTTTGGGGGCCTTTCACTGAGGGCATATTCAGGAAAAACTGCCTCATAAAACTCTTAGGCAAATCATAGCTATAAATCATAGGCAGCAAAACAATTTCCCCCAAGCCAATGGCAAATGGTTGCTATATCTTGAGTGTAAATTACTAACAATCAGCAACACACCTAGGAAATGGAGCAAGCCTACAGTATATTTACGATTTATCAGAGGTGAATATACTTTTGACAGAATTTAAGATCTCCAGAAAAACATAAAGAAATAGGTTTGTTCCTCAGGTTGTACTTACCTCCCTTTCCTGGGGACCTTACAGCTGGTGCAGAAGCTGCTCAGTGGTACCTTTTTTATTACCCATTCCCAAGTCTGAGATAGTTTGGCATGTGATTTTTCTTATTTATTTTTTTTCCCTTTCATCAAGGGACATAATCCGTTAGACAAGACAATTAAATGCGTATGGGCTAGATTCTGATCTTATTTACAGAGTCTGCAGTAAATCTGAACTTGCTCCAGTGACAGTAAGGGAGTCATTCTAGATACATGTTGTGATAAATGGGATCAGAATTTGACTTGTATAAATGAATACTAAAGAGCAAAAAGAACTGTTCCATTTTCACACTTTCAGCCCTTGGCAAAGGCTAACTTAACTTCCGTAGAATTTTTCAATGAGCATGGAAAGGTTCAGTCACCATTGGTCTTTAGGAAGGATTGAACCTGGTTTTTAGAGCTTTCAGAGAACCAATCATAATTATTAATTAATAGTAGTATTAATTATAATTGCTGGAAGTGTTACTGCCAAAGGAAGTCTAAAGTAATTCTGATCATATATCTGTTTGTTTCTGTGTTCACCTTTGGTAAAACTGAGGATCACTTTTGTGCTTCAAACACCTTTTCTTCTTCAATTATGCTTTCTTTTCCCATCAATACTCTTGTGAGAGGCACACTACCAACTAGGTGATATGGGTACATCTTACTATGCAAGAAGTCTGTATTTTTTGATAAAAATGATGAGCTAAGTATGCTGCTCAAGGTTTCATACCACTCTTGCCTTGGTGTCTCCAAAATGTCCTGACCTGACTCTTAAACATGAAGCTTCCATGGGGATTGGCCAATGGTTGGATATACAACATTGGAAGCATGCTGAATTGTTCTGTACTTAAGGTTATGTCTTCCCCATAGGCAATATATTTTTGTTTTCTTTCCTCTAGTATGTTGGAGAGCTGGAAGAAGAAGTTTAACATGCATTTTTGGTAAACATTTTTCTGAAGAGTAATTTTCTTCTAGATTGTGGTAAGTTAGTCTCTGCAACCACTGAAGTATAACGTGCAAATGATTTATTCTGAAGACTGGGAATTGTGGTTGAAGACTTTTTTTTCCACTATCCTGTGACTGCAGGAACATACATCAAAAACTTTTTTTTTTTTCCTTCCTAGTAAACAAATCCTAGCTGTTAGAAAGCAGGGAAGCCAGATTTATCTCAGCTTACATAGAATTATGGAGAAAGATGGGTGTCTCAACAGAACTCAGATCCAAGTATCTTCATTATTTTTGAAGACAATTCTTGTTCTCCCCTGACAAAGACAAGATCCTGCAGTAGATACAGTCGTTGCCTTGTTAAAGTGTCAGTTGTTATGTGCAGTGTCTCCTAAGTCAATTATTTCCATCCCTTTCCAATTTGTAAATGTAAAATAACAGAACAAGTGTGTAATATTGGATTTTTTTTCCACTGTTTCCTTTTTTTTTTTTTCTCAGAAGACTGCAGTATGTCTCCTTTGTAATAGTATGTGAAGATACAAATCAGGTGCCTGCCAAGTAACATCCTATTCTAAACAGTGAATTGGTAGTTGGTTTGTTCAGAAGAAGACCCGAGGTGCTGCACCAGAATTCTGGCATTGTCTCAGGTAGGGAACCATCAGAACTTACATTTGTAAGTGGTAGTTTCTCCCTTGGGTTTTCAACAACAAGCATGATTTCCCTCTTTGTTTTTCTCTCTTGAAAGAGTTTGATTAGTGCATTTGTAACATGGAAGATGCTAAGCATGACAGAAGCCAAACCATGAATAAAAACTGTAGATTGACAGAATAACTTATTTTTGTAGAAAACAAATTCTAGCTAATTGCAAGTGGTCACTGAATTTTTTCCCCCTTTCTTCCTGGTATGGTGTCCTCGGTCCATTCTCATGCCAGAGACTTCTCATACCACTTACCTCATGTAGAACTCCAAGACTGTTTAAAGGGCTGCTCTTCATCTGCCTCCAGGACTTTTATCTAGGATTCCAAAACAACCTGGGACATGGTAAACTGTTAAGGAAAATTGCAAAACTGAAAATATTAAAATGCAGGGGAGAATGTCCCTACCATGTTGGAGGTGTCTTTACTTACAGCCAAACAGGTACTCTTTCATATTCTTGCAATAAGAGTAAGAAAGAAATCAATTTTTAAATTAAACCAGTAACAGGAAGACTGGCACTGTGTTGAAAGCCAAGTGGCTTAGAAAATAAATTCACCAATCCAAAAAACCTTTTTAGAGTTTAAATTTGATTATTTTACTTGTCACTATCACTTAATGTGTTTCCTTATAGAGGCAGTTCATTCAACCTCTGATGTCAAGTAAAGCAGTAAGATGGCCAGTAGCTGTTCTGTGTTTTTAAGTACTGCGTGAACATCAGAGAGTTTTCATGTATTTCTTTTTTTAACCACACAATAATTTTCTGGTCAAGTAATAAACATGGTATATTTTATTGTGGCGATTTGACCCTGGCTGGAAGCCAGGTGCCCACCAAAGCCCTTCTATCACTCCCCTCCTCAACGGGACAGGGGAGAGAAAATACAGCAAAAGGATTGTGGGTCAAGATAAGGTGACGGAGAGATCATTCAGAATCACCATCACAGGCAAAACCGACTTGACTTAGGGAAATCAGTTTAATTTATTGCAAATCAAATCAGAGTAGGGTAATGAGAAATAAAATAAATCTTAAAACACCTTCCCCCCACCCTTCCCTTCTTCCCAGGCTCAACTTCACTCCTGATTTTCTCTCCCTTCTCCCCCCGAGTGGTGCAGGGGGACGGAGAATGGGGGTTACAGTAAATTCATCACATGTTGTCTCTGCCACTCCTTCCTCCTCAGGGGGAGGACTCCTCACCCTCTGCCCCTGCTCCAGCGTGCGGTCCCTCCCACGGGAGACAGTTCTCCATCAACTGCTCCAGTGTGAGTCTTTCCCACAGGCTGCAGTTCTTTACAAACTTCTCCAGTGTGGGTCCCTTCCACGGGGTGCAGTGTTTCCGGAGCAGACTGCTCCAGCGTGGGTCCCCCACAGGGTCAAAAGTCTTGCCAGCAAACCTGCTCCAGCATGGGCTCTCCTCTCCGTGGGGCTACAGGTCCTGCCAGGAGCCTGCTCCAGTGTGGGTTATCCACAGGGTCACAGCATCCTTCGGGCACATCCACTTGCTCCGGCATGGGGTCCTCCCTGGGCTGCAGGTGGGTATCTGCTTCACTGTGGACCTCCCTGGGCTGCAGGGGCACAACCTGTCTCACCATGATCTTCTCCGTGGGCTGCAGGGCAATCTCTGCTCCGGCACCTGGAGCACCTCCTCCCCCTCCTTCTTCACTGGCCTTGGTGTCTGCAGAGTTATTTCTCTCACATATTCTCACTCCTCCCCTGGCTGCTGTAGTTCCACCGCAAGTTTTTTTTCCCCCTTCTTGAATGAATTATCCCAGAGGTACTACCACTGTCGCTAATGGGCTCAGCCTTGGCAGTGTTGGGTCCGTCTTGGAGCTGGCTGGCGTTGGCTCTAACAGACTTGGGGGAAGCTTCCCACAGCTTCTCACAGAAGCCCCTCCTGACCCCCCCCTGCTACCAAAACATTGCCACATAAACCCAATGCTTTTATATGAGTAAATAAATTGAGTAATTGGCAGGGAAAAAAAATAATCTGTAAGTCTAATGTACTTCTAAAATATAACTTTAAATTTGATTCTTGTCTGTACTGGATTCTTCAAACTCTTTGGTATCAATGTAATTTTGGGGTAACTGACTCTGAAGGA
>Ga0065711_1043302_pt1 | contig 14805 bp, 9 predicted proteins | sample Hoacrofraction12_FD_59098 | JGI IMG/M metagenome (GOLD analysis project Ga0065711, IMG submission 59098) | Hoatzin crop microbial communities from Cojedes, Venezuela - Epithelial fraction 12 v2 (version 2) | ecosystem: Host-associated > Birds > Digestive system > Esophagus > Crop | place... | reverse complement strand
GGGGGGGGGGGGGGGAAGGAGGAAATGTATTTATAAAAAGGCATTAAACAGTTCATGGCAAATCATATGAAAGGTATCAGTTACTGGGAAGAAGGAAGTAAAAGTTACACACTATAGTACAAAGCATAAGAAAATCTGTTGAAGTGGGAGGGGAGGGAAGGGAAGGAGGGCAGACCTGAAGGTTTTCATAGATTAAATCCACAAAGATAAAGAACAAAAAAAATAGCAGCTTTTTTCTGTACAGACATATAGATGAGTATCTGAACCGTAAAAAAGTTATAAAAGTGACACAAAAGACAATGTGTATGCAAATGATCCATGGTCTAACATAGAACTGCAAGACCCTTCGAGAAGTCTTAATAATAAAGAGAAAAGGTCAACAAAGCATCGTGTACTTGAATCCGGTTACTGCTTTTTTTTGTCTTCTCCAATTTATGTTTCTAAGGTGTTTTTTTCCTTGCAAGCCTGTAAAAGAAAGCAGGCTGCAACGATGGAGATCTCGGCCGGTTATTTTCATGGTTTTCATGTTTCATTTTTGGCGTGCAGTTGACTTTTTTTGTAAGAAATGCACGTGTTTGTTTAGCTCACCACTGCCAGTTTTGTCCAGAATTCATCGGGATGGGGACAGGGGTGGAGGGAGGGCTGTTTCTTTACCCCATCCCTTTCATCTTCTCCATCACAAGAAAAAAAAAAATCATCACATTTTGTCCAGTTTTGAAAAAAGATCTAGACAATTTGATTCTTTTACTTTTTTTTTTTTTTTAAATACCAGTGTATCATTGAATAGAATGTATTGGTCAGGATCTCTTTTAAACAGAGCAGCTGATTACTGTGCTCCTTCCACGCCTACAAAAAAAAGGAAAACAAAAAACAAGAGTTCATTTTTTTTGGCAAAATTTGGCAGCGTTGAAAATGGTAACAACCTCGGACGAATGATGGCCCTTTTTTATTCTTTTATGTGTTCCTAAAAAGATTAAAGAGCAACATTAAAAACTCCAGTCTTTTTAAATTTTTTTTTGTGGGTTTTTTTTTGTTTGTTTGCTTTTTTTTGTTTGTTTGTGTTTTTTTTTTTTTATAAAGACCTACAGTGTTAGGCAGGTGCTTGCAAGGGTACCGGGGAGCCACCTGGCCTGCGATATCTTTGATCTGATAAAAGTGCTGTACGGTTGAACTTGCACGCAGATATGTTTCCCATTATGAAGCAAAGAGAGAGACAGAGAGAAAGAGAAAGAGAGAGAAAAGAGAGAGAGACATCAGATCTCAAGTTTTCTGTTGCCATTAAGTGTTAACATTAGAGTTCTAGAAGGCTGACTGTGTGCCCCATGAACGGAGTCCTTTACCGAAACAAACATCTGCTTGCATATTGAAAAAAGAAAAATACGGTAACTCGTTTGCTGAAAAAAGGGTTCTCCCAAGTGCAGCTATGGCAGTTCTGAAGATCCACTGAGGTACAGTAGGCTTTTGAATATATTGTAGTTTTCTTTCTTTCTTCCCCCAATGCATGTGTTTTTCTGTGTGTTTTTTTTTTTTCTCTTCTGTGAGATTCTGGTTCTAAGGATCAGCAGGCCGAAGACTGGGGCAACGGTAAGGCCCTCTCATTCTTGCGTCCCCCGTTCATGTGTGCGTAGGGCTGTCTCTCCTCGAAGCTGGCCCGAAGAACCACCACGCCTGGGCCGTTCTCGGCTTTGTGTCCTGAGTGCTTGTCAGTGGGTTGGAGGGTGGAGGAGGGGTCTAAAGGAATGCTCTCCATGTTTTCAGTCTCCAGGTCCAGCTCCTCTGTGTCCGGAGGCTTGTTCTCCTCACTGTAGAAGAAGGAGACCTCTTTGAATGCTGGATCCAGCTCGTCTTTGATGCTACCGATGATTTCCAGGAAGGAGGGTCTCATTTTGGGATTGTACTGCCAGCACATGCGCATCAGTTCAAACCTGGAGAGGAAACACACAGCAAAGCCATTTACCGAGGTGTTTCACGAGCCCCGGCTGGAGCCCAACCAACCGTGCCGGAATCGGACCGCGCGCCTTAGAAAATCATTCAGTTCGGATGGACGATGAACTGACAGAACTTTTACAAGCCGAGATCCCCGCGTCACACTTCGACCTCCTTTCTACTCATGGATTTACTGCTCTAGCTCCCATCTCAACCTTCTCCGCTCCCCTCCACACACCTGCCCATGAAGCAGTCTCATGGACACTTGACACCCTGAAGCATCTCCCTTTTTCCTATTTGATTCTATTTTTCTATTTTATTCTGACTTAGTAGCTCTCTCTTTCTCCTGCAAAATCTCCTGTGCCTCCCCAACCATCCAGCTACACGACAGTGCCTCTCGCAGTATCTTTTTCAAACAACCAATCCCTACCCTATCAATACTGACTTGGAAGAAATTAGAATAGGAAATACACGCAAGGTAAAGCACTGCTTTTGTCCCCCTGAAAGAAGATAATTACATTAAAATTAATTGCAATCCCCCCAAGACATCTGCCAATCTCAGAGACATTCTCTAATATTTTATTTTAAAATTATGTTGTTTTCATTTACGACCAGGGATGCATTAATATTTTACGGAGTGTGAGATCATCTGTTTAAGCCCATCCGTGATTAGATCTGTGCAGTGTCCCATGCTGGCAAAACCAAACCACAAAATGAAACGGTAACACATACAGAATGAAAACAGCATTTTCATGACACAGCAAAATCGGATATTCCTGAGAGATCGCCCGGAGCTTTAAACACAACACAGAAAAGGATTTCACTGTCTGTGAAGGTGGAGTAGGGATGTCTTCTGTTAACACAGCGCTAGTAATAGGATGAATTTACATAAGAAAAGGAAGATTAACATTAATTCTTCAAGCCAATCCTCTACGTACACCGTACCTGGAGAAACAAGCTGTGCGTCAGAAGTCACCGACGGCCAAAACTACTACTTTCTGTGCTAGAATAGAAATGGGTCTTAAAAAAAAAAAAAGAAAAACAGCAAAGCAAAATCTTTCCGTTAAGACAAGGTACTGGAGAATCCTTCAGAGCCCTGCCTTGGCTTCCAGCACTGCGCCCCGCAGCACCGGTCCCCCCTTCCCTTGCCTGGCCAGCAGCCCGCTCCAGCCGCCAGCCTGCGCTCGGTCCCCCCCTCTGCCAGCCCTCCCGTGTAAGGGTGCCAGGGCACCTGAACTCTCCGGTTTTATTCTATTGGACAACACCACCATCTCCCTAACCTCCACAGATTTTCAGAAAGTGAGCAAGCAATTCTATTTCAGGCTTTAAATAGCTCCCACTGCCTTCTGCCCCGGCAGTAGTTTACTAGAACTCTGCAGCTGCGTCTGCAATGATTATCTTTTTTAAATTTAAAAAAAAAAAAAAAGACAAAGCCAAACAAAAATTCACTCCTATTTTGAGTAGCACCTAAGTCCATCACTAAGCGATGTCTTAATGTCTCCAGAGTCCCTGCTCTAGAACAAACCTTTCTACAGGACCGTCACCGAGCTGGAAAACCCTGGACGCCGATGCCTGTTGCTGCGCATCGCTGCCCACAGCGGGGCTCGGGGACTCTGGGAACCCCGGCCTGAAATAACACCAAAGCAGAGAAATTCCCGGGCTCCTTGGGAAATGCCACATTTCCTCACAGGGCGCACTACGTCCTCAGCCGCCACGAACCAGCAAAGAGGTGGAAAGCTGCTGTGTTTGGGATGCAAACACTGCTGAGAGCGCTTCAACCAAAACAAAAGCAATCTGAACTGAAGTGCTTTTAAAGTGACAAATATTGCTGCCTGAGCTCAGCTGGCACAACTCGGCATGAACTGCCGTCAGCCACCTGAGCACCGCCCTGTGACACCCCAAACGGAGCTGGCAAAACCAGTCTGTGCTGGGAGAACTCCCCGGGTACTCCATGCTGTATCGTAACAGGCACGTAGACATATAAACACCGTTCAACTATTGCTTGGTTTTTGAGTCTGTAAAAAGCTTTTCATAGCGAAAGTGAAGCCAAACTATAAAACTGCACTATACCCTCACCCACAAACGAGGGGGAAAGCTTGAGACACAAATATATAAAATCCATTTCTGTTACTTCATTGCTGTTTCCTTTCCAGCTGACTGCTGCGTCCCTGAATAGAAGCGTTAGCGGGAGCCAAGAACACTGGATATTCGCTGGCGCTTCGCCCTGAGGCCTAAGGGCAATGCTAAGGAGATACCACAAGCAGTGGAGTAATGCATGTGACATCAGCACAAACAAGGACATGTGATGTTTCTTTTAAGCCATTCCAGATTTAAAAACCCCACAGAGTTCCCATAAAAGGATTCTTTTTTTTGCTTTTTAACTCTCTGGGTTCAAAGACCTTTGTTTACACCATCTTAAACAAAAAACCCCTTTCCACTCTGCAAGGTAAGAATTTACCGGCTGTTAACGCAACCTGAGCAGTTTTACCAAGGGTGTTTCTGACTGGGGGCAAGCGAGCTCAAGAAGTTGCAGGCATCCTCGCGAGACAGAGGAACAGCCAGCGTCTTTCCCCATTCACCTTTCGCTCAAAGAACTGAGCAGAAATTGTGTTACTTTCTGCACTGAGACAGTAAAAAACAGAAAATGGAAAGTTACTGCAGAAGCTGCGTTCCACTGGAGCGTGTGTTTGTGCTTTGCATCAGGCTCGGTTTGGCGGGGAAAAGCGCAAAGCCCTCTCCCTCCTCTTCCGCTGGTGCCCCGCGCCGACACCACCTCTGCACAGCAGATCCCGGTTTCTAACCGCGCGCTCGCCAGGAACAAAGGGAAAATCAGCAATGCGTAAATAGTCTGCTCATCTACAACACGTGGGGGGGAAGCAATTTCGCTTCAAAACCAGAGTGGGATTCCTGCCTCCACAACTTGTAAAAGCCCCACGGGAACACACTGTCTGAGAGCTTCAGCTGCAGCAAACCTCCTCGCCACGCAGCCATCACCTGACGAACACTGCCGTAACAATGGCAGAACATAAAAACATCACTTATTACACAGGAAGAGGAGAAAACCAGCAAAGCTCCTCCTGGCACCGTCTTATTGAACCATCTGTCTTATTGCATGGTTATGTCTGTAAAACCATGCAAACTATGCCAAGAGGGTGTAGCACAAACAGAACCGAGTCTTGTTTCACCCCGTGGAAGAGTGAAAAGCCTCTGGAAGTACCGTTCCCGTCATGCTTAGCCCTTTCGCAGGGATTGACCACCTCTGAACCACAAGACAACCACGCCTTCGAATCCCCCTTTGCACAAGCATCCGATAAAACCAAGCTGCAGAACAGAACCTCTCCAGTTCTTCAAGAATCCTTGGTCTCTGATCCATCTAAGAGCTACTCCCTCGCCGCTACCAGGGGTTAGCAAAGCACGGCCACTGAGCAGCATTACTGGCATTGCGGTCTCCGGAGAGACGGAACGTCCAAGATTGCTTGCACCACGTAGCATTCACGCAGGGGGGGCAACAAGGGGCCCTTACGAAAACTGCTGCACCGTGGCCGAGGCATGCATGGCTGTGTCAACACTCACACAATCTGCATGGTTAAAAATAGTCGATTCGGTGACAGTTGTGGCAAGATTTTTCTATTCTCATCCACGCTTCCCCACAGCAGTCCATCTCCTCCACCTGTTCGGGAGGTTCTTCCTATGTCAGTGTACTCCCCTCTCTCTAGAGGAAGGCAAATTTGTGTTCTGCCCATAACTTTAGTTGTTTCCAAGTCAAACTAATTTAAAGGAAAAAGTGTCTCTGCATCTGTAGCCCACCACATGAGATCTACAGAAGCGCAGTTCCTGGCTCCCCTTCTGGCTCGCATTCCCGCAGTACCCAGCACAAGTACGCTGACTTCCCTGCAGCAGGCGGACTTCGCTTTCTGGACATCTTGAGTTCATATTAAAGTATCACAGACCAGTCAGTCTCCACCAGTGAGCGTTTGTGCTGCCTAAAAAACACCTTCCACTGGCACAGACGTGCCAAGAAACCTGTCTTTAAACAGAATCCTTTAGCAACCTCCGCAAAAAAGAGGATCCCTTGTTTTACAAAGGGTTTCATAAAGCACTTGAGAAAGCGGTTGCCTGGAACACGCTGGGGATGCACGGCGAGATCCATATGCAATTTCAGGGCTCTCTGCAGCTCTGTTACAAGCACCTTTCTGTCCATTCAGCAATTTTCTTGCTACCTCCCGTGCTGAGGTTATCAGACTGCTGGAGAGGGGAGAGGAACTCTGCCCACGGACCAGATCTGTGCCCGCCAGCAGCAACACGTGCGAGGCTCAAGACTGGCACCCGTTGTCAGGTTACTGAGTGGTGCACAGCATCCTTACAGCATCTTGGGCAAACGGGATGGAAGGCAGGGACAGAGGCAGAAACGTGCACATAAAGAAGCACCACAGTAACAGCAAATAGGTTCTCTGCATGCCAAACGCACGTGCACGGAACCAAGGTGACGATCACTCCTGCAGCTCCCTACTGTTGTGCCTGCAACAGCCTGTCTGAACTTCAGCAGGCTTGGGTGTTTGTCCTGATACAAAGACAAAACAAGCGGAAAGGGAGCTAAAGCAAGTTGCAATAAGCTTCTAAAGTCGATGCATTCAATTTTTTTTTTTTTTTTCATTTTGAACATAGTCAGGATGTTTTATACACAACTATCACCAAAAAAATAAAGATACCACTAGATTGGATGTGCCTTAATTCCAAGTTCCACCCTGTTCCTTGTTCTGATGGAGAGAAGTGGCTAAATTCAAAGGAAGATTTTTTAATTTTTTAAATTTTTTTTAGTCTGCACCTCTGCAACATCAGGCTGAGGTCTTTGTGGCCATAATGGACGTGTGAACAGCTTTTTCATTAAAATCAGCACAAAAGGCCTCTGCTGCCATACACTGGAGCAAAGATTTGCTCTGCCAGACATGAACCGAATTGCCCCAGCCCACAAGCCAGTTACCCTGAAAGTGGATTCCTCCAGCAGCGACACCCAGCACGCAGGGCAGTATCGGAGGAGGAGGAAGGAGAACGGGCCGGGTGGGCTGCAGCCCAACGAGCTGCTTTCTGTGACTCCCCTCCCGTCCCGTCCCCCCTGATCACACGCACCCCAGGTTAACAGCGAATTTCTGATGCTCAATCTCTTGCCGAGTTTGTTCTCACTGCAGAGGTGTTTTCTTCCTACGAACGCAGGGAGCTGACCCCTTCACACACCCTGTTTGCCCCCCATTTCTGCCCACTCCCCCCCTCCATTACACAGCTCTGACCGCGTTAAAACAATCTCCAGTCCATCTGACTGCCAGAAATTCTCCACAGCATCGTGGAAGGGAAGGAATGTGAAACTGAGGAATCACATGGCAGCTACACCTCCCCCTGCATATACCACCCACCCCCCTCAAACAACGAAACAACGCTGCCTGTCATCTGAAACCGAAGCCAGCGCTCCAGCCAAAAAAGCTCTTTTCCTAAGAATCCCAAGCAGCTGAGGCCCTTAAGTGATTGTATCCCTTCTGTGGGCCTCCAACAAATTTCAATAACTGCAAGACACAGTATTTCCTTCCCAAAAGCCAGTTTGGGAAGTGTATCAAAGTAATACAGCCCGAACAAAGTATCAAAGTAATACAGCCTGAAACTGCTGTACACAAAAGCCAGCAGAAGTATTTCAACAATGTAAAGCTAAAAGCTGAAGCCTGCTGCACTGCACACCCTCCGCTGCTGCAAGGCTTTGTATTGATTCTCGGGGCAGGCAAAGGTTTTTCTGTGTAGTTCTTTCTGTGCTTACAGCAAAGGAAACTGTTAGCAGGGGAGATTTGTTTATCTCAACCTAATGAGCACTGTGACTAAAATAGCAGATCCAACGCAAAGGAATGATACATTCATTTATCTGTACGCTGAATTAAAAAGTTGAATTCCACAGAGTTTATGCACAATACGTTTCAGCTCATCCTATGCTCTTTTCTTTCTGCTTGAAGTAATTCCATTGAGTATAAGAGACAAGATGTAGGCACAAAGTCTTCTGCTGCAGCAAAAGTCACGTATGAGCTTTTACTAAGTCTAACTTCATTCCGAAACACAAAGATTGGGTATTGTTTCCTTACGAGAGGAGACAGCCCAAAGTCAGATTCTGGCCACAAGCAAAGTTGTTTTCTCATATGTCTAACTACTAGAAAATACTAGATGGACAGAGACTGTCCAAGCAGCACCTCACATTACTATCGCTCTTCAGTAACCCCTCCTGTGGCAGACAGGGCAGAAGCAGACATTGAAGGGATCAGGAAGAATTAAACTGCCCCGAGAACAGTGGTAACTGTGGACACTTACAGCATGTCAGGACAATTGTCCGGTTTTTCCAGCAGACCTCCTTCCATCACAAAGCGGAGCACTTGTTCATTGGTCATGCCTTGGTACGGCTGCTCCGCTAACGTTGCAATCTCCCAAAGTACAACACCAAAAGACCTGGAAAACAAATCAGAACTTGAGAACACTGAGTAATCTTTACAAGGATAGCCATCTTACATGATGCTGAGCAGGCAGGTGTCCGTGGCTATTTTCTTTTACCAAAAAATTCCAATTGGTCAAACGCACAGCTGTGGTGATAGCCACACCACCCAGCATAACAGACTGTTGACTTCAAACGCCTCTAGTCACTGGTGAGAAACAGGCTCTCATCAGAGTGGCCTCTGTAAGAAAAGACTGGTAATATTACATTGCTGTTTTTCACGCCATAATCCACAGCTCATAGCTGGTCGTGATTATGATCGTTCAGTGGTCCAGCATTACTTGGTTACACCAGTTCTGTACAAGTCAATGAGTAAAAAAGCCGCTGCAAGCTCACGGCACTGACCAGGAGCCTCCTAACTCAGAGCAGATTGAATCTGTGAGCTTGCCTGGAGAATCAGCTCGCATCTCATCTCCCTTTCCCACAGCTTTGAGTTCAGACTTTAGGCACACTACAAGGGGGGAAGAACAGTGAAGCAGGGAAAATGAAACACGCAGGTAAGGAAAAATTTAAAAAATTCTGTTCCTATCTCTGCGCTGCCTGTACAGAGGACCTCAGGCTGGACAGACACCTGATCATTACAGATCCATCTGTGGCTGGGCACAGGGAATCACACCTTCTAAGCAGGTGGAGAAGTTGCAGAGACTGGTTAACTAAAGCGAGCTCGACAAGCCCCCTGCCAAGCCACAGAGACAGCAGAAAAAAATCTGTACGTTTAAAAAACGGAACTCAAAATCTTCTTGTAACCGTGTCTCAGGTACTCCAGATAGCAGCTGAGAAGGTAATAATGCAGAACTGTAAGCTCTCATTCCAGTGCAAGCTGCTTTTCATCAGCAATACTTGAGCCGCACAAATCCGATTTAAAAGCTGCGTTCTTCCCTCGCTGCCCTAGCAGGCCGAGCGCTAGACAGCAAACGCACACCGTGCATCTCATCTGCCTTACCACTACTGGCAAGCAAACCAACCCACCTCTATTCCCCAGGCACAAAACCACTTCTTGGGTAACACTTTCTATTTATCCCTCTGCTTTGGTTTCTTCCACGTTCTAAGTCAAAGGCGCAAAGCAAGGATCAAGACATTCGACACACAGCAGCAAGCAATGAGTCCAATTTTTGCAAACGACATGGAACTAATCTGAATGCTCTGCAGTTGCTTGTACCAAGACCCTAATTTGCTGTCTGAGCAGCAAAACATTCAAGCCCCCAAGAGAAACTCAAGTTGCTCCTTTTGCAACACATATGTAACCATGTTCCTGAAACAGAGCTTCTAGCTCCTTCCAAGTAAGTACAAAGGCCAGCAGAACTGAAGAAAAGAATTCTGTCTAATAACAGGAATTGATTACTGGTGTAGAAAGATAAGAATAGTTATGTAATTGGGCAGTTTGGGCATAAGTATTGACACTTTCTAAAAATATCTCAATTTAAAATTAGTTTATTGAGCAGACATAGCTCAAATTGTCTGCCCTGCAATGAAAAGTCATCTACTTTTAGAGCTGCTGTGCAAAGAAAGAATATCTAGATGCTGTCTTGTCTTCCGTGGCTAAAATGCTGAGTCAAGCTTACTGGGAAAAAGCAGCGTAGTTTCAATAGGGTATTGTTGTGAAAACAGGAGTCCAGTATTATTAGCTGGTGATGGTCGAGTGGTTTTATCTTTCAGTTATCCACTGCATCTAAAATGGTTTGCATCTGGAGCCAGAAGCCACAAACAGACTTGCAATTGTTTGCCTTTCAGGGGAGGCAGGGACAGAGGGTCAGCTCAACATCTTGGTGCCTTTGAAGCTACTTTGATCGCTGCAGGAATAATAGGAACAAGTCTTGCACACCTACCAGTCATATTATCATAACAAATAAACTTATGTTGCTCCTTCAAGGCAACTACCAGCTCTGAAAGAATGCAAGATGCTGAAGACTTATAGAAACACACCCTCGCCCTGAACAGTATTACATTAATTTTAAAATGTTCTCCTTCCCTACATACAACAAAAACAGTCTTGTCTAATTACCTCATTCTTCAGTCTGCAAAGCAATAAAAGAATGAATTGCTAAAACAAAGCCCCACCCTTCAAAACCTCCAGACACTCTTGCAGTTTGCCATTTCACCTTACAGCTTATAAATCTTGCACTCTGACCACTCGCACAGTTCGGTCTTTCTGACGTTTGGTCTAAAACTTATCTCGAAGAACACAGAACCAGATGCCACAACATCCCAGCAAAAAGGCAGGAAAAGCAAATCTCAACATTTTTTACTGTTTGATGAAAATAAATGACCCCCAAAACAGCCAAGCTACAGGGTTTACATGAAGCAACAGCAAAACACGAACCAATACAAGGAGTCAGGTACTTTTTCGAGGCATGAAATAATGTATAGTGTGGCACTTCAATGTATAGTGTTTGGTCTAAAAGATATTAAGTAAGCCGGAATGACCCTTTCAGCCATAAGCAGATCAAGTAAATAAGACACTGTTCTATGACAGCGATAAGTCCAGCTCCACTACATTGGGAATTCAGATTGAAATTTCTGAATCTACAGCTGTGGATACAGGTGGCAAATGCATACATGTTCTAAACAAACAGCATATTCCTCACATTGAACCCACTTTTTTGTACCTCAAGATAGTACATCTGTGTGCACCAGATTTCAGAATAAGTCACTTCTAACAATTAAGCTGACAAATCACCCCACAGAGGAACTGTCTGAAATACTGATGAGAGCCGTGGACCTCTTCTCCATACAGCAGTTTTTTCCTCTCTGCGCTTTCAAGTAAAAATCTCTCAGTTTTCACTCCTCCGCCTCTTAAGTTTTCCAACCTTACAATTAGCAAGTTGCTTTCCTTGATGTGACTTCTGGCTAGCATAGTTCGCTCCGACTGTCCGGCTGACGAACTGCAATATTGTTTGCTCAGTCCTGCTTTGGACTGAACAACCGACGGATGCCAAATCTCGTTAACGCTGAAGGAGAACTCACGTACTTCCTGCACCAACTAAAGTACTAATCTGCTTCTGACGCTTGACTTGGTGTGACATCTGTGGGGTTTTTTTGTTCGGAATTTGAGTTGTGTTTAACCAGTAACGTCACTTAACGGTTACTGGTTAAAAGGAACGCGCGTATGGAACAAGCGCAGCACGTCACCGAGGCGGAACACCCGATCTGCTGTAGTCCACCTCTGATACAACGGCTGGAGACGATGGCTGGACTTAAAAGTTACTGTTGTGTGGTAAGAACAGGCAGGTCTGCCAGCTCCTTCCTCCAGGCTTGTTCAGTTCTACATCTGGGGATTTTCTAGTGATATATTCCAAATTTCTGTCTGCTTTGTGAAGCCATTACAAGTCCCAAAATTCTTTTACTGCAGAGGGACTGCCAAAAGCATGCCTGCGCTCTTCTGTTAGATAAATGGCTGATACTGGGCTTCCCCTTCAACTCAGAGTGGTTATTTTCATCTACTTCCAAGTTTGAGGGTGACTGGATTCATAAGTAAGTCACTAACCACATGCAAAAAATTTTAAGCAACATTCTGGTGCTTTGTTTTTTTACTTGTTACGTAATTCCTCTTATGAGCCTCTCACCCAAAGCTGGTGCTGTGGACTACAGTCCACTGACTCCAAAATCCTCAAGCCGTTTAAAGAAAATACAATTTACTACTAAAATACCATTCCTACTGACTTCTAGACATTTGGAGGCAATCAGCTGCCAATTCTGTAACAGATCAGCAGTAAAAAACATCTTGTTAGGAAGGCAGAGAAACCGTAAAAGACAGAGCAGAGGTTTTGCCAGGATACGTTCATCTTCTGCCAAGTCCTCCCTACCTATCTGCAAAAGTTGGGGGGGGGGGACGGACGGACGGGACTGTTCCAGAGTATTCTTTCTTCTAAGAAGTGTATTTTGAAAGTTCCTGAATGCCTCTATTATTAACTTCAGATACAGCAACCAGGCAATGTGCTTTTAAAGAAGAACCTATTTCTGCATCCTGCGGTACACCAAACAAGCAAACAAAGCTCCAAATGGAGAAGGATATACACAAGGGAGAACTCCCAAGAAAAAACCTGCTAGTGTACACGAACCGTCTGCGGGAAAGTGGAGTTATTTACACAGAAGGTTTTGATAGAAAAGCAGGTCAGCAAAATGAACCTTTCTATATTCTTGGCAACTTTTAATGCTTTTCTTGAAGGAGGGCAATTTGAAAAATGACAACTTGCTCTTCCAGGTGAAGGTAATGTTTTTCACTGCACAACTGATTTTACAACCCACAGCAGGAAACATGCCGCCACCTCCAGTTTTGGAAATCCACTTAATTCTGCTCTCGGGGAGAGCAGAATTTAACCTCACCAGATCTTGATTTTGTAGTGGAAATGTGAAATATAAAGCAGAATGCTTCACAGGGGAAAAAGAGAGTTACCTACGAAGAGACAGCAGAAGCAATATACTTAGTTAAGTCTACTAAAACAAGAAAAGAGGCCAGAAAGAAGAGGGGCTAAAGTAGTTTGCAAAGCCTATTTTTTGTTACCAGACATCGGAGTGCGTTGTGAAGACTCCATCTTTCAGTGATTCTGGGGACATCCAGCGGACAGGCAGCAAACCTTTCCCTCCTTTACGATAATAATCTGTCTCGTAGATATCTCTTGTCATGCCAAAATCTAGAAGGTATAAAAGTTTTCAGTTTGCACGATAAAACGATGAACATTTCCCCTCACTACAAGCCATTGTAGCCAGCAGAGAATCACAGTTTGGTGCAAAGAATCTGCAATCTGTTACGACGACACGTTACGTTGCAGGCACTTTACCTGCTGCCTTAGGGCTGGTTAGCTTCCCTCCCAACAAAACCAACGGACATTTTTACCATTGACTCCAGTGGGCGAGAAGGCTCAATGACTTAAATACATTAATACGAAAAGTTCCAGGTTTTACGCTCAAGTCTTGCAGTAAGCTAAGTCTTCTGAAGGTCATACAAATCACTAATCTGTTCTCTAAATTAAATAATTTTCTTTTCTTTTTAGAGACTGTAGAGAACTGCTTTAGCACTTAGTAGTATTGTCTTTACTTAAAGAATCTCACGTGTTGATGGAAATGCTTCTCTCTTGGGTTTTTTTTTCCTCTTTCCGAAGGTAACTTCCAGTTCCTGTATAATATTCCTTCTCAAATGCTACAGAGGATTAGGCTATTCATTTATGACTAACACAGACCAATATTAAAGACATACTTTGGGTTATACGCATGTCCTTAGCTGTAAATACGTAAGCATTTGCAAGACTTGGATCTAACAATGCTCATCTCCTGCCTGTAACTCGGACTTCTTCCAGCATTTTTTTTCTGTTCAATCGGCTTGACGCACACAAAACTGCTGGGTCTTGGACTAGGCTATGTAAACCAGTAACTATGCTTTCAGACACTAACCAGAAAGTTAAACCAAGCAGCATCAAATCGCTTACTAATATTAAATGTTGTCTGCTAACACAGCAGACCTAGGGCAAACTCCATGTTGTCAACACAGACCCGTAGGTGCCCCTTTTTTTCCCCAGAAAAAGCGGAGTGAGGACAGAATTCCTCCAGCTCTCACAGTCATTACTACCAGTCTATGGATGTCATTATCACCAGGCTTGGATGAGTGACCAAGCACTGATCCTTCTCGTTCCTCACCTGCTAGGGACACTGGTACCCTCACTGACTATGACTAAAAAGCCCATCTGTGCAGCTATTCCATCACTCCCACACACCACGGTGACTTTATCCTGGCTGAATGGAAAATTCTTTGAAAATGCAATGCAAATAAGAAACAGATACGCAACAAGTATAGGACAGTGTAGCATAAAGCTCCTTCTCTGAGCTCTAACCAGTCTGAGCTGGCGTGCTCCAGTCAAGACACCCCTGAACTGTGCCTACATGAAGGGATTTCCAATGCTGGTAGATAAATCAGCGCGGTGCAGCATATTTCACAAAATGCTTTCGGGGTAACCATGTACGACGTTGAAGGGAAGAAATGCACCATCTTCAGTTCAAAGAATTGTAAAGCGCGCTGGTAGGGGGAGAGGGAGTGAGAAAACCAGTACGGGAAGCATTCAAGGCTGACTTCCCTCAAACCTGCAGAAAATGCACAAAATCCCCCAAAGATCTTATTTCCTAATTAACTGACTCAAAATGAAATCATTTTTTCTTTCTCCCAAATGACAGGATTACTTACACAAATTATCAAAATAGCTGAGTTAAGCTCAGAGAAAAAGAATTAGTTTCCTACAGCAGAAGGCTGTTGCTATACATGTTATTTTAATATGCACAACTCTAAAACAGCCAAAAGCTTAAAATCACCCTCTCTGGAGAGAAGTCTGAAAAAACTCATCTGACACTATATTGGAGGGATGGTGAAGGGGGGG
>Ga0065711_1043301_pt1 | contig 14805 bp, 12 predicted proteins | sample Hoacrofraction12_FD_59098 | JGI IMG/M metagenome (GOLD analysis project Ga0065711, IMG submission 59098) | Hoatzin crop microbial communities from Cojedes, Venezuela - Epithelial fraction 12 v2 (version 2) | ecosystem: Host-associated > Birds > Digestive system > Esophagus > Crop | place... | reverse complement strand
TCTCCTCTCCTCTCCTCTCCTCTCCTCTCCTCTCCTCTTCCCTCCCCTTGTCTATAAAGCGTAGAGCACTTTTAAAATACTTTTTATTATTCTTCAGCAAACACATTATATTCTTTAACACAGAAGAAGCCAAATAGCCAACTGTAGAAATTAAAGACAGAAATAAATCTGCAGTTACAGTAATGGATGTTTGTTCTGAACATCCACTGCTTAACAGTGACCAACCTCTTTTGTGAATGTTCTTAAAAGTGCTCTTGACTGAGATGTCAAGTAGTAGATACATGACTGTCTGAAAAGAAGACTCAGCCCCAACTCATTTTTTATGACCTAGCTGTAAACCCCTCAAAATAAAGGTAAGGTTGAAAAGCTTGATAGACTTCCACCAAGCAGTGTAAGCAGTTCTGCTGCCTCTACTTAAGTGCACATCTTAAAGTTTTATTACACACAAAAATCAATATTTCAGTCTTATGAACCAATAAACTTTTTTGACCAAATAAATTCGTCATTTGAAAATCAATAAATTAAATTTATTTTTCAATTTTATATATGAAACTGTTCTGTGTATTCGAAGTCGTGTAGGTGTGCAAATCAGCAACCTTAATACATAAATCACTGTGAATGGAATGAACCAATTAGTCTCAGATAGCTATAAACTGACTATTTCTATATAAGGCAATGTTCTATATAAAAATGGTTGAGTTATTATTTGCTTTCTTCTTTTTTGCAAGTAATTTATGGGCTGTTTTCTACCATCCCCAGTGAGAAACCTTACAGAATTTAATAGGAATAGTTATGTGTGTGCATGGTGGGGAGGGGATGGGCATATTCTTAAGGATATACAATTACAAATAACAAAAACTTGTACCCCTGACATAGAATTTTGCATGTAAATCAGAAGAGGAAAGATGTACAAGTAGGAAATATCTTTAATCAATTGTTGCATATCTTCACAGGTGAAATACTGCAGAGTTCCTGAAACAAAGAGTCTTTTTTCCCCTCTCCCTCACATTTGGAAGGTGCAAGCTGCTGAGGAAATGCTTACCAGTAAGCTGTCTACATTGTTATGAAGTGGAAAGTCCTACCTTCATCAGAGAAAATGAAAACACTAGAAATGTTTGCTTCTTGCTCACACCAGGATTTCTCAGAAAAGATTCCGGTCTTCTTGAGAGTGCACTCCATTTTCAAGTGAGTTTGCTTTCTCCAGAGGGCTGGAGCAATTACGGGTTGAAGGAGGAGATTCAGCTAGTCTCCTCTGATTAAACGTTGATGCTGTTAATTTAGGTTCCAAGTAAATACAGTCAGATCCAGGGATAGGTATCCAAATTTGAAGAAGTGAAACGTATTACAAGAAAAGTTAACACTACATGTTATTCAAGTTGCTAGTTGTCCTGCTCACACAGGACTGGATTTTTTCTGTCTTACCCATAGGGTGCAACCAATACTTGAAGTACAGAGAAGAGTTTTCAGGACTATGTTATATTTCTCTCGCTCTCCCTGAGACACTTGAGAAACTGGCTGTGGAAAAAAACCTGACAATTAAATGACATGATCCTATTTCTACTATTTGGTTTACCAGCTGTTTCTTGAAAGGTCTGTGTGACTTAAAATACTTAACGCTTTTATTAATATCATCTGTAATTAGAGTACTGGTATCTACTGCTGACATATTATAGGTTTATTCCTTAGCTATAATCTTTCCACTCATAAGTCTCTCTCTCTTAGTTCTGTTCTGTGACTGCATTTTTTCAAATGCTAAATTCACTTGGTTTATTTTTCTTAAATAATGTGTTAGATACACAGTTCTTATATGATTTTTATTGGAAATTATGGGTCAGGGTGAAGTATAATAGTGAATGTTATTATGGGTTATGATCAGAGCTTATGAGTGAAAATAATTTTGTCTCATCTCAATGTTGCCAGCTCCCACTAGCTTTCCACAAGAGAGATGCTCAGAAGCTGAGGGCCAGTGAAGGTGCTGAAATGGGAGAGCAGAAGGAAGCAAATGATCATAAGGGCTGCCTGTGAATGATAAAGGTAAAAAAGAGGGCATGTGCAAAGTCTGAAGAGCAGTGTCAGATTTGTGACACCTGGAGAAAAGGGCATGTTAATTCCAGAGGGTGCGGAGAACACCAAGGAAAGGTTAGACTCGTGATGGATAAAGCTAGAAAGGTTTGCAAGCTCAAACAAAACTGTGGGCTGTAACTTTCGCAAAAATAATATGTTCCCAGGTTTACTCCCATTCAAGTCCTAAGACAAATGGGGTCAAAAAAATAACAAAAAATAATTAATATCTGAAAAAATATTTCAAAAAGTACACATAGATATGTTTAGCTACTGAGTAAACATTTGGTCAGTTCTTACTCTGCTAGATGTGATCTGCTCATTCCTACATCGGGGACATTTGAAACTGCAGGTTATGTGCTAGTTTTGAGCAAGTAAAAGCAAACAAATACTTCAACCTGGAGAATTTGGTTCATTTGGATTTAAGAACAGGGGAAATGAGTCACACATCCATTCGTATCTCAGGAAACCTGTATACTTGGTGAAATGTAATCTAAATGACTAATTAAAAATCTGTTACATGGAAAAAATGTTAATTAGCATTTTTTCTTGAGATTTAACAACAACATTTGTTCTAGGAAATAGCCAGGCGATGAAAAACTGCATATAATAATTCAGGAAAACAGTGTTCATGATATTTGATACTTGGTTTGATACATCAGTGTCACAAGAAGCTGTGGTGTCTTTCAAAAGGGACCTTTACCTGGTACTTCCTGACAAAGTTAACCTGAGGCAGAAGAATGTCTTTGCTGGAGCGCTGACAGCTGAGTACAGTTATGAGGAACAAATTACCAAATTCCCTGTAGAAGAATGTTTTGGGGTAGCTGAGGCAACAGTTTCACAGGACAGGCAGCAGTTCCTCTACTTTTCTGGAGCAGATGTGGATAGAAGATGACATGAAGCATCAGTAAACAATCTCTTAGCTACAAGCCTGGATACATTCTTCATAAAATTACTAGAAAGGCCACTGTTGAAATCTCTAGGCACACAGGTATAGCTGGTGGTGTGACATTTCAAGGCACTGTAGACTGTTCATGACTCAGTCAACATATATATGCTTTTGGAAAAAAAAATCCAAACCAAACCAAGCTACGATGAATTTAAATTTGAAAGTGTCTTGTTAATAAAAAGTGAACCAAAAAGTCTCAGCATGTCTTGTTATGACAAACATATATTAATGCTAACATTAAAATCTTCTAGAACTGTGAAATACAGAAACACTTCAGTCATGTTGCAAAATTCCTGTTACCCATGCAACACAAATCCTTTCTCTGCAAACTTCAACCATCATGAGAACAGCAACCTTTGTAAAATGAATGCTGAGAACTATATAGCATTTTCCCCTGTTGCTAATTCAATAAATACTTGGATTAAAAATATGCTAATCCTTTCTTTCTAAGGTGACTGTTGTAGGTCTGCGTAGCAAGGTTTTGTTAGCGGGGGTGGCTACAGGGGTGGCATCTGTGAGAAGCTGCTGGAAGCTTCCCCTATGTCCAATGGAGGCAGTGCCATCCGACTCCAAGATGGACCTGCTGCTGATCAAGGCCAAGCCCATCAGTGACGGTGACAACGTATTTAAGAAGAAAAAAAAAAACCCTGTGTAAAAGTATTTTGCAGCAAGAGAGAGGAGTGAGACTGTGTGAAAGCAACAGCTCTGCAGACAGCAAGGTCAGTGAAGAAGAAAGCGGAGGAGGTGCTCCAGGTGTGAGAGCAGAGATTCCACTGCAACCTGTGGAGAAGACCATGGTGAGTCATGGTGAGGCATGGAGGCCCACGGTGGAGCAGATATCCACGTGCAGCCTCTGGAGGACCCCATGCCAGAGGAGGTGGATGCACCCGAAGAAGGCAGTGACCCCATGCAATACACGCGCTGCGGCAGGCTCCTGGCAGGACCTGTGGACCTGTGGAGGGAGGCGCCCATGCTGGAGCAGGTTTGCTGGCAGGACTTGTGACCTGATGGGGCACCCACGCTGGAGCAGCCTGTTCCTGAAGGACTGCATCTTGTGGGAAGGACTTACATTGGAGAAGTTTGTGAACTGTCTCCCGTGGGAGGGATCCCACGCTGGAGCAGGGACAGAGTGTGAGGAGTCCTCCCCCTGAGGAGGAAGGAGCGGCAGAGACAATGTGTGATGAACTGACTGCAGTCCCCATTCCCTGTCCCCCTGCACCATTTGGGAGGAGGATGTAAAGAATACAGGAGTAAAGTTGAGCCTGGGAAGAAGGGAGGGGTGGGGGGAAGGTGTTTGAAGACTGGGATTTATTTCTCATTATCCTGCTCTGTTCTGATGGGCGATAAATTAAACTAATTTCCCGAAGCTGAGTTTGTTTTGTCCTTGATGGTAATTGCTGAGTGATCTCTCGCTGTCCTTACCTAGACCTGTGAGCCTTTTGTTGTATTTTTTCTCCTCTGTCCAATTGAGGAGGGGGAGTGATAGAGTGGCTGAGGTGGGCACCTGGTGTTTAGCCAGGCTAAAGCATGACAGTCACTCATCTGTAGTTGGAAGCAGAGAAAGAGGTATGCTATTGGTAAGGGTATATTTTCAAAGTACAGCAGAGATATTTAGCCATTTAATTCACATTATAGGCAATACATTTGAAAGGTTTTGTGACCTTTAGACTAGAATACATGGGTTAACGTGTAACTCCATTATTTCCTAAAGATTTCTCAAGGATTTATCAGGAAATTTGCTTTAGAAACTCATAGTGGTTAGCGACATGATCAGCATGATCAGACAAGTTCAGACTGAGAAAGTCTCCTTGGCAGCTTGCAAAATTAAAAGCATTGCATGAAAATTGTATCACAGTCCCGTCTGCCAGTTCCTGTTAGAAAAGCATTTTAACTTTTCCTTAGGATCCCTTTGGCCTTCACAAATAAAAGTATAAATTCACCATGTAACACCCTCACTGAGCAGTTCTCAGGTCTAAGTGTGTAAGTACTCGGTAGTTATGGAGAAACTTCACATTGAGTCAAATACTGTCTTGACTTCACGCTCTCTGATTATGTGCTACTGACTTCTCATCAGCTTGGTCAGCAAGACCAGTGGGCTCCAGGAGCTTAGTGGTACTCAGTGATACGTAACAGGACACCTGAGCCACTGTGCAAAGACTGAAATACACAGTGGCCAACAAACTGCCCCAGTATTTGTGTCTGCTTCCCTCTAGCTTCATAACCCACTGTTCAGACCTTTCCAGACCAGAAGCCAAGGCGCACCCTTGCCTCCTGTATGTGTGATAGATATGCCCCAGTGCTCATGTGACATATTGTATTAACAGATCTGCCAATGAAAGCTCTCTGTGTTACAGAAGTGACATGAGATCAACTCATTGCGTACAGCATGCAAGAATCCTCACATCTTAATGGGACTGCATAATATGTAGATCTCTATTCTACCCTGTATTCCCTATATACTGAAGAGCCCTTACTGTGGACTCATCCCACTTTCCTCAGGATCACTAGAGTCACCTTTGATAGGTGTTTACCTCTCCCCACTGGGCTTAGGAGGTGCCTACATGGCAGTTCGAGCTACATTTTACATTTCAAAGTAAATTAGCAGTGTAAGATACTTATTGCTATGTTTTGGACATCTGGAAATTTTTGAAACTCAAAACTGTAATCACTACAGCTAAGCCAATTCATCATGATAAAAGTACAGCTCCTACTTAAGGAGCAGAAGAGGAAGGCAAGATGGAAATCACAACAAATATTTATCTTCAACTATTTATAAGGAGATGCCTATTAAAGATCTGCCTAGACTGAAGTCAAAAAAGGCCTGGCGTTTCAAATATGAGTAGGTTTAGCTCCAGTGCTTTACAAGAGTTATCTAGAATTATTCACCAAAATATTTTGTGAATAGTATATGATTACAATTATATTCTTAAACAGCTCATGACCATTTTATGAAATGAAAAACATTAAATTTAAATAGATTATTTGCTTCATATTATTTGCTCAGCTTATATGATAATTCAATTAAGTTTTGTTTGCACACAGTGCCAGATTAATTTCTTGTTTTTAATTTTTGCTTTTTTCTGCTTTATCCCCATGCAGATAGAGATACTTTCTGCATCATCAGATTGGTTGACTTTCAGTGCTAGTTCACTATTAGCTGGTATTAAATATCATCATGGTTTAGCCCCAGCCAGCAATAAAGAACTGGAGAGACAGGGAGCAGAATCGGAAGAAAAAGGCAAAACTCTTGGGTTGAGATAAAGACAGTTTGACAGAACAGCAAAAGAAGGTAAAAAAAATATACAAAGCAAGGGATACACAGTGCCATTTTCTCACTGCCCAATGGCCAGCCTGCTCCCAAGCAGAAATTACCCTTCTCCAGCCAGCTCCCCCCAGCTATATGGTGAGCAAGACAACACATGGCATTGAATATTCCATTTGGATAGATTGGGTCAGCTGTCCCAGCTGTGTCCACTTTCAGCTTCCTGTGAAAAATAACTCTATCCTAGCTGAAACCAGGACAGTCAGTATTCTGTATGTCACATAAACATTAGGTACAGAATCCGTTTTTTATCAGCTATAGCTGCTAGAAATGAATGAAAGATGCAGCAATGGAACATTTTAAAAGGTTTTGTTAAAGAACTGTGTGGGACTATCCTTGATGTGCGCCCAAAAAAATCTGTAGTATCAAGTGTAGATAAAACAATAACCACAGAAAGAAAATGACAGGTGAAAAAAGAGATCCTTCAAAGACTGTTCTTTTGATAAGATGCAATTATTACAGAAAATTATATTATTCAGATCATTATCTTTACCATCTGGTACAAACCCTGAGCAAAGGACATGCCAGAGCATGATAGTCACAAATAGACCTAACATGTTGATACATCATGGTCTTCTTGCATGAATCATCAATGCACAAGAAAACTATGGCCCAAACAACACTGCAAAGGACATTTCTCAACCCAAGTTGGTCAACTCCATGCTCCTCCTGATGTATTTCAGACTCTAGGGAATAAAGGGAAATGAAGACTTGCTACGATGTCTCGTAACCTTCAGCAGGGAATGGATGGCTTTAGAAAATGTGAAGGCCCAGGCAGGCCCCCAGGAAGCAGAAGCCCTAGGAGCTTGCCTTGTGGTAGGGGGTGCTGGAGAAAGCTCTCAGGCTGTGGCCGACCAGAGGAATGTGCGAAGAGGGGCAGCTACACTTCTCTGCTTGCATGGGAAAAGGCTTTAAAGGCTGAGCCTGCCCCAGCTGAGAAAAACACAGTGTGGAGATAACCAAGCAGTCTACTGAAGCAAATTGCCCTTCTAAAGATAGATGGCTCATTTTAACCCTCTTTAGTTAATGTGAGCTGCTGTGCTTAAATGAGCATGAAGACACAATCTAAGGGAAGGGCAGCTCTTACATCCACATAAATTCCCATGGTGGAGTATGCATGCAATCAGGGCTGGCTGCCATAAAGACTGTGCGTTAATGGGGGATGCTGTTCTTTCTATAAGACTTTCTACTGTATGGACCCATTCAACCCCATTTTCTGACCTGAAAATGTTACTTTGAGAGCTAAATACCTAGAAGTTTTACCTTTAAATTGTGTCATTGATGTATATAAAAAGTTTTTTAAGCAACTTACAGAGCTTCTTATTAACTGAGTACAGCTGTAGAGGTGGCACTGATGCCAAGATGGGGAGGATCTTCATATACAGTACAGGGGACTCATTATGCCTGTCTTCGAAGAACAGAAATGGTGGCTGGATATGGCAGTCAGCTATCTTCAAAGCATAAGCTGCCAACACATTACAGTTAGTGCCTGAAGATTTAAGTTTCTCAGGTAGCTCCCATTAGGACCCAACAATGCATTGCAATGTGCTCAGAGCATATATTACACCACATGAGCTAGCTATATCTCTCCAAATAAGGATATAAACTGCTGGAAACTTGAAAGAGGAAATGCAGAGCATTCATCGTACATAAAATTGCTCTTTCCCACTGTAGTCCTTAAAATAATTGACATTCCTGTGCTATCCATTCTAGCTGGTAGCTGCCCAATTCCACGCAGTAAACCTAGTGATTATATTACCTGTCTGGGTCTTGCAAAGATCTCAGAGTATTGATATTTTGAAGAAAATAATCTGTGGTCCTGTGTTTTGAAACAAATAAGCAGGATCATTTCCAGGCTGCTGATGCAAAGACGTGTAGGCATGATGATGATTTCTAAAATGTGGTTCAAGCAATAGGTGTGCAACAGAGTCACGTAATTTCCATGAAATTATTCCAATTATACTTGTGACTCTGGAGAATGTAAGCACTCATAGATTTCACTGTTATCAATAGGTATAGATATATCTGTGCAGCAGCTGAGGCAGATCTCTGTCCTCACCCTGATCTCATATTTTGAATGAGTATCAAAGTGCATCCCCAGTCACCTGACTAAATCTATGCTTGTCACATATTGGGGAGGTGTTGTTATTTTATCCATATTATAGATGCCTTTGTCCAAACCTGGTGGGGCGGACTTAGGTACTCCAGTACTTGTGGGCTCTATAGCTCTTGGAAAGATGCAGGCTCCTATGCTGTGTTGCCTGCATGTTGGCAGCTGGGTCTGCTTTTGCTGCATCTACAGGTGTGCAAAACAGACTTGCTCAGAATCTAGCAATGCTTGAAATCTAAGGCTAGATCCAGATCTTGCAGGTCTAGTTCAGTTCTATCCTTACTGTGTTGATTCATCTTAATCAGTCGAGATCTCTGCCCTCCTTGCTGAGTCCCCGAGGAGATCTTGCCTTCCACCTGGGCAGCCTTTCAACATAGACATCCTCTGGTGCCATCTCTCACTTCCCAGTGTAAGTAAAAGAAGTACACAGCAATTTAGACCTACGCTTAAAATATAAAATGCCAGCTTCCCTCACATCGAGGCCCCAAGGCTTTTTTAAGATTGAGCTACTGCTGCTAGAAATAGAATGCTGCAGTTGAATCGGTGATTCTGTGAATCATTTAGAGTCTTATGTTTTCATTTTCTGCACCGTACCAGGCTTCCAAGTCTGGCATGTGTACATGTAGATTTGATGAAATCTAGTGTATGCATACAGCTAGTATAATATCTGCACGATGTTAACTGATTACATGCAAGCTCTGGGGAGCTCACTTCCTTCTGCTAAGCTCCACATATCTTAGCGAACTTCTGCATCAGTTCACATCTCATTGCACTTCCTGGATCAGATTGATGCACACATCATATATATCTGTGGATAAGTACAAATATGCACTTTTGTACGATATGAACAGTAAATCAGCTGATGTGTGATAGCTAAAATAGCACTGGTTTGTAAAAGTTGTTAGATGAACAAGATGGTTTCCATTACTTTTTATTTCTTTTTCAATCTCAGTTAAACATAGTTTAATCAAGTTCATCCATATTATGTCAGGGATTAGAAGTGTTTTAACAATCACCTTGGTTCATACTATGTGTTTGAGAGTATCTGTACAGAACTGTACAGATTGGTAGGAAAAATTCACTGACCTAGTACTAATACATTATAAGGAAACTTTGCTGTTTGTTGACAGTAAACAATGTGTATAAGAAACCCCAGAATTTAGAATTCTTGTTTAAAAGGAGGAAAACAAGCTTAACTTCTTCTCAGAAGAGTCTTATCGATTTTCCTCCTACCTTTAGGTAATGATCTGAGGGGTTTGTGTATGTACAGACACTAAGTGAGCTCTGAACCTACTGCTTAAAGCAGAGCAAAGGACCTTCCTTATATTCTGTGAAAGAATGAAGAATTAAGTGACGTATTTCTGTTATGATGAAAAAAACAGTGATGAATTTAAGAGGAATGACAGATTTTCTCATCTTACACAAAGTCCACTGATGAGCATATGAGTTTCACTGGCATACTGATTACTGATGGTCCAAACTTCTTAAGCTTTTCGGTCTCTTTGTTCGTGGAGTCAAAGCATCACAGCAGAAGGAAGGAGAAAGAGCACTAAAATTATTTTCTAATGTTTTACCAAAATATTTTATGAATTCTTATATATTATGGGCAGATTGAATAATACAAAGGACTTATTTTGTAAAGGTATCTCATTATTTCATTGCTTATGAATACTCCCTACCTTTCACAACTAGTCAGCAAAGAAAGATTTTGTCATAAGCTGTGAACTGAGGATGAATCCTGAGCAGCAGAGGAAGATAGAAATGTAAACACTTCACAAATGTAATGTCTTGATGGTGCTTCGGAGTTTCTTTCATAGTTTCAGATGTCATGTGAACTAACTTTCACCCAAGGCACTTCTGACAATTTTTTGTAAACCTAACACATACACGTATGCACTGAAAGTTAAAATTAACATTCCATTTTTTTAAACTAACTTTGTTCACAGAAAAGCTAACAAGTTATTTCCAGAGCTGTCCAAAAGATCCCACTCCTCTTCTTTGAGTATTTTCTCAAATATATCACACTATTTTCTCAATTCTTTATTAAAAAAAAAAAAAAATGATTGACTGTCCATGACCATCTGAAAATCTTCATTTGTCTCTCGATGTCACGGCTAAACCTGGAGTTTTTTGTAATTTCCAGCAGATATCCTGCTTCAGCAAGAACCTTCTTTCTCAGGTGACCAAGACATCATGAATAACTCCTGAATGCAGCTGACTGAAGCATGGATTGCTGAAACATGAAAATTAATGACCCAAAGACAAGGACGAGCCTAGGAAAGTGTGTTGCAGATCAAAAACACCACTGAGACCCCATGGCAGTGAAAAGTTTCTCTTACAGAAAAGGCTCATCACCCAAAAAGATACTGTCTCTTTGCTTCCATTATTTCAGCTCTAAAAACTGATTTTATTCCATTTTCTTGATCTCAGTGTCCCTCCTTTCTGTTCTAAACTCTGAACATTCTCTCCCTTGTTGTTTCTGATTCTATTACTCTATTACTTCATGCTATGTCTTTTCATTCTCTTTAATTTTCCACCAAAATAGTGCGACACCAGACACAAGGCCTGTAAAGCATTAAATGGTCTTCTGTAGAGAGGTCTTCATGGCTGTAGCAACTGAGCACATGTTGCTACAAAAGCAGGATTACTGCAATAGATAATAGTAGGTATTGCAAAAGCAGTGGTGTATATTAAGCAAGATCCCTGGAGTGACAGTGGAAAGATCATAGGAACCCGTCTCAAGCACCGGTGTTTGGATACTCAGGAGTTCCATTTCACCTCTGGCATCAACAGCCAACCCAGCTACACTGCCCTAGTTTGGGTCTTCTGCTTTTCTTGTACATGGACTTACGACTTCATAAGTGAGAGGATAATCTTTCTACATTCAGTTTATTCTGATCCCTTCTAGCATCTCCTGGAAAAAAAATTCGCTGCGTAGGGTATGTCTCTTAAAACAAAGGTATGAAAAGAGAGACAGAATGAATTTATTTCTTGAAAAAGAAGAGCGTAATAAAAATATTTTTTCTGTTGCATTTTTTTTCACGCCAATGGCACATTATATGAAGTTATGGGTTATTTCTGTTTGCTTATCTAGCTAGTACAGGAGTACATTGAGCTGTTCTGTGTCACACTGGAGTTTGCTGTACCTGTAGGATGGCATGACATAGTATGATTCAAGGCAGCATTTTTATCTGGGCTCACTGATAGTGTTTCAGACAAGCATGTAGTAATCACAGAATATTTAAGCTTTATGCACATGTAGTACAGCCTTGAAAGTAGAGAGGAAAAGAGTAGTGAGGAAAGCAGCCAAGAAAAATCTCTTTGAGACACTACCATCATCTGTCTTTGAATTTAGATGGTCAGTTTGACAGCTTTCTGTATGTGTTCATACAGTTTTCCAATTTCCTAGAAAACAGCTTACTACAGAACAAGATGCCACAGACTGAATCCACAGAAGTCTGGTCAAAGCTGCAAGACTTTCTGGGGTACTGCCATGATACACAGGCCAGAGCTGTGGCATTTCTACTTGAGTGGACAGTGGCAACAGGGTTGCTACAGCCCCTCTGGCCATACTGAAGGAAACTGGATGTGTTATCTCCTGATTTTCAAGTCAGTTCTTTCTCGATTTTGGACAGGTAGTTTAAGAATTGACTTTAAAACTGCTCTAATGAAATCGACATTTACAGTAGATGCTCTTAGGTAGCAATTCTATGCAAGCATGAAAGTCATATCAAGCCCTTGGATATGAACATAAACCTGCTAATTTCTCAGTTTATACCTCAGTCCTTGAAGTTTGCCCAGAGAAGTAGTCTTTGGGCACAGAAATCCTCTAATGACAATTCAAGAATTTCCTGTTTGTACCTTCTGGACTGCTTTGCAATCCTGCGCATAACTGGAGAGAGACCTAGAAGACCCTTAGCAGTCTGCCTACTGATTCCCAGAAGGTGTCTCCCAAAGAACAATGTGGATGACCTTGGCGAAGGTTATGGTTTTGATAGAATACAATGTGGCTCAAGAAGACAAATCTTGAATGACAGTGGGGGCATATATGGAGGTCATGGTGGAGCAAAGCATCATGGCATGAGTGGTTCTGCTGACTTCTGTCCAAGAAGTACAAAGGGATCAGAAGTGGAGCAACTTTCTGAGTTCTATGAAGCTCCTGAACACTTCTGCAGTGGCTATTCAGAGCCTGAAACATAGACTGAGGCTACTGAAAGCTCAACAAAAAAAAAAGGGGGAAAAAAATCACAGAACAGGCCTGAGACCAGAGTTTGATCCACATCAAAAAGTGTGCACCATTGCCACATACACTAACAAGGATTGCCTAAACTGGTGCTAACTCACATTATCTTCTAAAGGAAAATCAAGATTTCTTGGCATAGATTTTTTTCCTTAGCATTCATTACTTTTTCCAACTTCTTATAACAAATCAAACGTATCTGTACCATATTACATGTCAGCAAAGAAAAAGACAGTGGCTTTTTGCATCCTATGGATACCTTTGCATTAAAAACAACCACACAGATTGTTGTTTGTTCTATGTAAAATACTTTATTTGCCTGAGTTAAACAAGCTATATAATTATTAACACTTTTGCCAATGTGGAGTATTATAGATGTAAAACTACAAAATGTACTTTTAAACCAACAAGATACTCTACATCACTTAGAAATACTAGGATTCATTAGGAGAAATATCCCTGATTTGCCGTTCAGCTACAGAGAGGTGCGGTGTCTTTCCTAATGAACTGAGTATCTGTTATTACTAAACATCTAAAATTTTCCAATACTAAGCAATACAAGCAAATATTTAGACACATCCAGAAAAATGCGGGATATACTTTCAGGACATTTTTTTTTTTTTTGCATCTGTTGCGTTTATGGGGATGCCTGTCAAAGACTTTTAAGGACAACCTGAAATCCCAAATTACTTTTTAGCTTTTTAAGTCAAGTGGGGAAAAATAATCACTTTGGAACAAGATTTCTGGATATAAAGCCATAATTATGCTCTTGAGACAGAGTGCACACACAAGATAGAGGTCAAGACTGCAATCAATAAAATTAACTGTGACTTACAAGTATCAAAAATATTTACCCTTTATTGTGCTATGATATCTGTTTCTCACAGATGGAGCTTTGCTCTCAATAGGGAGCACAGATACAGCAAAATGTGTGAATAACTACACCACAAAGAAGCAATGACCATCCATGACCTCATTAACATATCTGGATAGTACAAAACTGTGTAACACAAGGCCAGTAAGTAAGTTATCCTCTAAAACTTTGGATACATTTGAAGAAAAGAGAATGGACTTTGCAAATCGCATAATACTAACTAACTTCCTGTTTTTTGATGCTTTATTTACCATTGAAAACGGTCATGGTATATGGATGGTCACCTTTCAGCTAGAACATTAATAGCCTAGTAAAATAAAGGGAGATAAATAGAAAGAAATTATTCCATGATATGTAGACTGTCTCTTGACTTTCACTATCATTACATTACTTCTGTGTTGTTCTTCATTGCTTTTTAAGGCTGTGACGAGAGGCATGTGGTCTTCAAGGTACAGTGGTTGCTCACACCTGCAGCTAATTTTGTTCAGGTGCAAGAGCGGATAGCTGCATAGAAGAGAAAATATCCAGTGAGTCTTTCTGCACTAAATGGCTAGAGGTCGGCTGCCTGTAAGCTCAAGGCTGGACTCCAAAATGCTGGAAGTGTCATCTTCTCAGAAGAGCGGATGTTTTAGGAAACAAGTAACAGTCTGTGGATTTTCTTAGTTTTATCAAAACAGTTCTACTTGTTACTACTCACTGCTTAACATACAAATGATTGTCAAACACACTCTGACTTTTTCTCTCTCATTCTCCATGCAGTTGTGGGATAGGAGCTACTTACTTCATCTATCATTTGTGAACCTCCTACAGCGATTCCACCAAAAGCAGACACTTTGAAAAGTTAATGGGAAAGTCCTAAGGAAGATACATCAGGGACCTGACTGCATCAGGTGAAGTCACCAATTTTACTTTCTAGCCCTTCCTGACAGCAAAGTCATGTATCTTTAAAGTAGTAAAAAGAGAAGTGTAAGCAGGGCAGAAAACAGTAGATAAGCAAACCAATGCAATTTGAACACTGTTTCGGATTTAGGTATGTTTTGAGGTGGGATGTATTTCAGTACAGCACAATAAGCCCACTGCTACTCAGCAGTCCAGAGCCACCAGTTGAATAAGCTGCATTTCCGTTATATACATTGCAGCATAGATTTCACAGAATCACAGAATCACAGAATAGTAGGGGTTGGAAGGGACCTCTGTGGGTCATCTAGTCCAACCCCCCCGCCGAAGCAGGGCCACCTACAGCAGGCTG
>Ga0065711_1043300_pt1 | contig 14805 bp, 9 predicted proteins | sample Hoacrofraction12_FD_59098 | JGI IMG/M metagenome (GOLD analysis project Ga0065711, IMG submission 59098) | Hoatzin crop microbial communities from Cojedes, Venezuela - Epithelial fraction 12 v2 (version 2) | ecosystem: Host-associated > Birds > Digestive system > Esophagus > Crop | place... | reverse complement strand
AGCCCAGGATACGGTTGGCTTTCTGGGCTGCAAGCGCACATTGCCGGCTCATGTTGAGCTTCTCATCCACCAGTACCCCCAAGTCCTTCTCCTCAGGGCTGCTCTCGAGCCACTCTCTGCCCAGCCTGTACTTACGTTTGGAATTGCCCTGACCCACGTGCAGGACCTTGCACTTGGCCTTGTGCCTTTTCCATTCTGGGGCAACACTTGTGCATCACATGCTAATTGCAGTGCAGGGAAAAAAGGACCTAGCAAGAAAATACAACATGATAAAAACAGTGAATCTCATCCCACTTCTGATTGGAAGCCACTGTGGTTTTTTTCTTGCATAAATGGAAAGGGGAAAAAAGAACTGTTCAGCTTATTTCTCTGTGGCCTTTAGCAGTACCCCTTATTTTTGTGAGTGCTGACGCAGTGCCGAGAAGGACTGGAGCACTAAACCCTACCTGCTGTGGAACAGGCATGAAGGAATGGGCTTTCTGGGCTGCATTTTGATGCCTAATGCTCAGTTCTGAAGCCACGAACTTTCAGCACCCTTATTTTACACCCATTGCACAAACACTTGTGGAAAGAGCGTTTGTTGGGAACAAAAAAACCCTGACTCGTTGGGATGTCTTGCACAGGTGACACTCGTGTGGGGAACCAGATATCTCAAACAGGATGGCCGATCGCTGCCTGGATGGCGGTGGGAGCCTCCACTGCGAGGGTCCTTGCAACAGCCTCTTCAGCCGGGTCGGGTGAGGCTCTCCAGGCTGCTGTTCTGCTGCACTCTTATGTCCAGCTGGGCTGTGGTAACATGGAACTGCTCTGGCAAATGCACGAGCTGTTTCTATTGTCTTAAACTGCAAACCAAGCATCTCCCAACCATATTAGCGATGTAGAAAAGACTGTCCTATGTGGCGTCTGTCAGAGCAGTTTATACTGAACTTTTGTCATTCTTGGTGTATGGTTTGGTCAGTTCTGCAGGCAGAAGGGCTTGGGGCAGCTGCTGGGACTGCCACGTTCTCCATCTGGGCTGTTACTCTGCATACTGAAGGTGTAGCCTAGTGCCTATCAGCTGGGCTTTGCACAGCAGGCGCTGTTCCAGGGGATTTTGATTAGATGATCTTTAAGGTCCCTTCCAACCCCAACCGTTCTGATTCTATGATTTCTGGGCCTTCCTCAACTACTCCCTAGAGAGGTCCCACAGCAATGAGTGGAGTGCTGTGCTGTGGAATGACTCCCTGGTCACCCCAGACAATGGGTGGAGATCTGGGGACATCCTGGACCATCCCAAGAGCTGATGGTTGAAGTGCACTGGCCATACGCGCAGTCATTGCGCTGATACCCAACTACATCTCAGCTGAAGATACTGGACAAACACGAATTTCATGCTACAATTTGTTATTATAATTTAAATTTCACAGATTTTTCCACAAGCCTTTCACAGAGTGTTGCTGTGATGGTATTCCTACTACTGCTGAGGTATAGTTTTGTTTGCATTTTTTCTCAAATGGACTCTTCTCTGAGTAGCTCTGAAATTGACTGGCGAAGATTATTCATATGAGCCTCAATTTCTTCAGCAAAGCAGTGAACTAAGGGTTATAATTTGCATCAATAGGAAGAAAAATTGCTCATCTTGGTGCTGTGTACCTTCAAAGGCCCTCTGAGCTCCCACTCCGCTGAAACACATCTCCCGCAGAGTAACTCAGAATGGCTTGCAACCATTCTTCATGCTGCTTGTCCTGTTTAAGAGCAGGATGTGGCTGCTAAGGATTTGGCTGGTCTATGAAGGCATTTGAGGTTTAGGTCAGCGTAGTCCAACCAGCTGCCTTGGCCACAGGCAGTTCTGGCCTGCTGCCCTTGTGCTGAAGGAGACAAGGAAAAGCTGCTTGAGCTGCAAATGCCAACAGGGCTGCTGAAGGCTTCCTCCTGCACTGGGCCAGATGCCACACAGGGGCTGACGGCTTCGGACTGGTGTGGAAGCACGCAAGCAGCACCGCCAGCCCCATGGCACGTGAGTGGCAGCTGCCGGGCTGGCCAAGGCACAAGAGTCTGCTGGTGGGGGAAAAGGCTGTAGCTACAACATGAAATGGAGGTCTGGGCTCATCTACTGAGCTACAAGGCACTCAAGTTGTCAGCCTCTGAACTGGCACTAGAAGCCTGAGAATATATATACATATACATGGAAGAGATACTGCTGTAGAGTGTTTCTGGCTGTGTGGTTGGCTAAGAATTAGTGCAAGGAATGGATTAGTAGCAAATGCCGTCTGAACATTTGCTTGTCCTCAGATATTTTAGCAAAATAAAAGGGATTGCGTTCAAACAGCAGGGGAAAGTTGACTTTAAAATGAGGAGATGTGTATGGTTTAAATATTCCATAGTGATGTCCTGGCAGGAAGTGAAGTCCAATTTTTTTTTTTTTTCTGGTTTAAACTTAATGGAAAGGGTAAGAAAATATTCCAGCTGTACAGCTACCACTATGCCTGGACGTGGTGTGCTGTGCCGAGCAGCTGGGTCTCCGCATGCGCTGTGATACACAGCACACATCCCCACGCACCCTGGCTGCAGAAGTCACAGTTCCCCTGTGGTTACGAGGAATTACGCTGCCAGGATCCCATTGCCAAGTACGGTCCACAAAAGCCAAAGTGTACACATAAAAAAAGCCACTAACTAAACCTTGCGAAATCCAGTAAGGTACAACATGCGTACTGTTATCTGTGTTCTACAAGGGGATGAGCCAAAAGAGAGAGAACGTGTCAGTGACTATGTATAAGATGGTCTTAAAGCCCCCAAATTTATGAATTGCTACTTCCAGTGCTTCCCTGGATGTCATGATACTTTCTCAAGGGGTAACCAGCCTCATACGCACCACGAACAAACCAAATTTCTCTGCTAAATATCCCAAACTGCACACTGGATCCGGCTAGGTATTGATGGCTAAATGAAAGACGATTCCAGAGTACAATACACTGCAGGAATCACACTTGGTCTGATCAAAGAAATGGTTTCAAACCTGGATTTAAACCCAGAGCAAGTGCTCGAACGCCAAACAGAGGCTGCGAGTGTTACCTAGCTGAGGGCAAGCACTGCCTGGGACCTGGGACCTGACACAGCAGCAGCAATAAGCAGTGGCAAGGGAGAGTAAAGAGGTATTACTATTCCTGTTTACACCTACTTTTGACTCGGCATGCTTGTGCGGGCCTTTAAGCTTTCTGTGGTTGGCCCAAGTACAGTGAGAACTCATCAAGCAAGCAGCTGGACAAAGCCTTGGTGTTTCTGACCTGTGCCAGCATGGGAGCATCCAAGCTCGCATCCAAGTGCGCCTTGGGATCCAGCAAAGCTTTCAGGAAAGATTTGACACTTTCTTTTTCATGCCTGAGTGGTGCGAGTAGCAGCAACCCTGGATATTCGTTTGTTGGTAGATTACATTACTGAAAGGCAATGTTTTGATTATACCAAATAGCTGTCAGCCTCCGATGTTGTTCAACAGTCTGAACTGTTTTACATGAATTTTTTCCCAAAAGAAAATATTTAGTTAACACTCGCCAGGAAATCAATGAAAAGAATAGACTTTCTTGACATATATTCTCTTTGTTCTTTACTAATTCGCAAGCATCTCTGTCCATACTCGTCTTTATCGTCTTCATAGTAATTGTGAGAAAATGCTATTTTCACATTTTTTCTGGCTTATACTTGTTTATATTTCATTCTGATATGGTCAGCTTCTAGTATTACATGTGGTTCAAATAGAAAAGACATGGTGGTAAAAGAAAATTTCTATGATTATTTTGTGGGTTACCCTTAAATTGACTGGTAGAGCTTCAGAAGCAAAAATTAGTTGGTGGGAACGGGAGAAAGGGCTGAGATGCCTGGGAGGGACATGTGGTCAAACCGTTTTCCAGACCTCCTCTCAGGAGATCACCCATGGTGTTTGAAACTTGCTGGCTCACCTGGGTGACCTGCCGGTGGGGATGACTGTACAGACAACATCTGCTTCCTCAGACCCTTGTCTGGTGAGGGATCAGAATATGCTTTGCTTCCTGAATACAACTAGCCTTGCCAAGTTTGGTAGGGCTGCGTACGTGAACGCAGATAAGTACAGACAGGATTGTGGCCTTCAGCCTTAATTTGTCCAAAAGCACAGATGGAAAAACAGGTCCATTTTTTTCTCCTTATGAATCTGTAGGAATTATCAGGTCATAGCGTGCTCCATCACCTCAGAGAGTGTGGGGATCAACACGGTTTTAACCAGGCACATAAAATACATAGCCAACAAACGGAAGGTAGTGAGGACAGCTTTAGAAGAGCACCTCAGGGCCAGGAATGAAGTCCTGAGTCCCGTCCCTGTCAGCTCGGGAGCTTCTGAGAGGTGACTGAATGGGTTTTCTCATGTGGCGATCTGCACAGGTGCAATACTGGCCTTTCCAAAGTCAGTTCAGGCTTCCGCATTGGTGTCAACATGGCCAAGATTTAACCTGAAATAATTCTAGTATTTGGGATAAACACTGATCATACTTTGAAAAAAAAAAATAAAAATCAGAATTCCCATAGATTCCTTCAGAAAGACTGTGTCCATAGTTCTTGCCATGCCCTACATGTTGCTCTTGAGATGACATGCTGCCCAAAATGTTGCTTCCTAAGCAGAGAGACACATTTGTCTGACTGGGCAAGGCACAGCTCCACCCTCACGTCGCCTGTCGGGCTTTTCTCTGCCATCCTCTTTTTTTTCAAGATCCAGCCATCTTTTGCTGGTTTTCACTGCCATGGTTGATTTACAGGTGATGAGTACTGAGGAGCCCCTCTTTTGGTTTTGTTGCAGTATCATCAAACTGTCTGCTGGCTGCTCTCATATCTGGTTGCTAAGGCTGTCTGCTTTCAAATCTCCCACGAACCATGGCATGGACCAGCTCTCTTCACAGAGTCACCTTTAAGATCCAAAGTCCTGGACTTGGCAGTGGAGCCTCTTGTCAACATCTGGTCCAAGCAAGAAGAGGAGGTAGGACTGAAAGGATATATTTCTTGTGGCTGTGCTGTCTCTCACAGATCCTACAGCTGCTGTTGGTAGTGCCCAGAAGTGTGAATTTGGGGAAACCACTGAGGACTGCTAAAATTTTTGGTGCTTCTCGAGGCATTATTTTAAGTGCTGTCTGCTTAGGTCAGAACTGGTATCCACGTTCAACACATTGGTATATTCTGTTTATTAACTGTTATGTCTTAGCTTCAACAGCTGGGATATGGTTTTCTTCATACAGTCTTACTTCACCTACAAACACTTCTGGTTCTAATAGATGTGGGGAATATGATGAAAGAGAATATTCTGTGCTGTTTCAGAGAAGATTAGACACGTTTTTATCTGCTAATGCGTTCCACTTCCAACATATTTACTGCTGTAACATCTGGACAAAAAAAGATGTTTGGTAAGCAATGAAGTAAGTTGGTAAAGCTGCAATGTCTGGAGGGGATTGCTCTTCTGTTGCTATGCGTTACTCGTGGTGTGACTACATAGCCAGTTACTTAGAGTCCCAGGTCTATATATTTGATGAAGAGATGAAAATGGAATAGGAAAGCAACAGAATAAAAGGGCCTCTGTGCAGAAAGTTTAGTCTCCAAATTAGATTTTATTTACTTTTTTATCATTACAGTTGTACATGTGAGGCAATGAAGTGTTTTATTTGCATTACTTAAGAAAATGTTTTAACTATTCAGCTGTTCCTAATCAAATGATACAGCTAATTCTTTGAGAATGTTTGATAACCAAAACTATTTGTAAATGCCAACACTTTTGTACGCTTCAGCAGAAATGAACCTCTGCTGAAAATCTGGGCTAGAAGTAATCTTTGCCATGATGGTTTTTCTCATGCAACAACTTTGTCCCAAGCCTAGTCATCACGTATCAATAATTAATAACAACAGCTGCTGGTCACACAGAACTGTTAGAAAGCATTATGTTGGCTGCAATTTGATTAACAATAGCAAATTCTTTTTTGCAAATCATCTGGAATTAACACAATGAACAATCTAGGAATTACTACTCATATCTGGAAATGTCTAACATTTCTGGAAACTTATGTTTCCAGAAACAGCTAATGATTCCTATATTATTCATTGTGCCGATTCCCAGATGACTCCCAGCCCCCCAAAAAAAGAAAAGAGAAAAGGCTACTGTCTGCAAGTAATTTGCAAGTAAGCCAAGTGCAAGCCAGCCAGGTACAATATAGAGCGAAAAATTTCCAAGATTTGTCTCTGGCTCTGCCCTGCCAGAGGCATGGGTAAATTTCCCATCACTTTCAGCAGGAGTTAGAGAAAATTTGTCTTGAAAATGCAGTCCTCAGTGTCTCTTTCTGTGCATCTTAGTTACTGAGGTAGTTATTTTCTCCATTTATGCTGAAGCAGCTTTGGATTCCCGATCCCTTTTTATCACTGCAGCAGAAGCAACACCAGCAAATGTCCAGAAACCCTTCTCAGAGGTGTGCTCACATTCTTGAAAGTGAATTAAGACTAAATCCACCCCTTTCAGAAAACAGAAGGGGAAATAATACTGATGAATGGAATAAGACAAACAGAACATTTTGCAAATAATAGGATTTAAATGACTGCCATGGAATTAGTTGTCCTAACTACAATTTATAACTTGCAAGCCTTCCCAAAAGCTCCAGTATAATTCTGATTGCTCACTTTAACTTTTGAAAATAATCACTTATGCAAATCCTCTGCACACATTTTCAGGAATACAAGAAACCACCACAAAACAAGTTTGAGTTTGCAGCCCATAGGCATGCATGACCCCAGGTGGACTACTTAAAAAGAAAGGTAAGTTAGTTTCAATAGATGTCTGAGTATGTTTGGGTGAGTGCATCCATCTCAGCAGCTCCTTCTTAGTCCAAATTCTTCAGTTTTACAAGTAATCCAAAGATTAACAAGCTACCATCCATGATTATTCAGAGAATAATGATAGAGCTTGACCTTATACTTTGTAGGTTGGATCAGTTCAAATGTATAATATTCTTTTAAAAATCAGCAACAGAAGAAAATGAGCAAAATGTAGTTCTTTGAAGATAAATACATAAAAACATACAAGAACGTTTAATGGCAATGCAGCACGAGTGATGAATCCTCAGAACTGTGCCTGGACGGCAGCCCAACCCCCCCAGCCCCTCTGAAAGCGCCATTTCCTTGGGCAGCGAAGGTCAAGCACATCTCAGGATCCTACTCTGCACAAGGTGCTTTGGGAGGCAAGCGTGAAGATCAGTAGAAAATGGTAGAGAGAACCTGTAGGGTTTCATTACCCAGAGAAATCTTTGCTGCTATTCCAAGTGTTTTCATTTGTGGAAAACTGCTCTTTCATCAAATTCACGTTCAAATGACTCCAGTGCAACAAGAGCTTAAGAAAACATGGGATGTGTCACCCCTATGTGCAGACCTTCTACAAACAGGGAGTACTTTTGAAGTCCAATGCCATACTACTCCAGGAGCATAACCTGCAAAATATATTACAAGACAACAGAGTAAGCAGTGATTTAGCAGGTTTGAAGCCAAGGGAGAAATCCCACCTCCCAGCAAAGCTGTGGCACAGTGCCAGGGGCCAGGTTTTACCCGGAGGTTATTGCTAGTACATCACACTGTATAACAGGGGAGCCAGAAAGGCGAATATTCATTGCCTTTTTTTTTTTTTTCAAGGCAATATTTGTGCCTCTGAATGTGCCTGCCCTGAGCTATTCGGTAAATGGGGTGAGAGAGGCCACACGCTCCCACTATTCCTTGCTATTCAGCCATTCTGCTGCCACCTGCAGCTGTAATGCTGGAAACTTCATTACACAGGCTCTTCCCTGGGAGAAGAGTGGGAGGGGAAGGGGAGGCAAGCCCGTAGTTGTAGACACGCTCCCTCTGCTCCGAAGGCTGCTGGCACCAGATAATTGGCGCACGTTGCAGCCATTTAACCCGCAGAGGTGTGGGTTGCTCTTGCAGAGAGGATGGGTTGTCCAGCCTTGCCTTCCAGGCACTTCTCGATCTCGAATGTACGCTCTTAATTTTCATTTCAGACTGTTTTCACAGCATTGCTTTGGTTTGGTTGAACCTTCTTAAGGCTCTGAGTAGGAAAGTGTTTTAAACGCTTCCAAAGGTGCCTTGCGCTTTCCAGCACCCTGGCAAGATGGTCCCTAGGGAAAACCAGGTTTATCAGCTGGCACAGGCTCTGGGAACATAAACCCCGGTGGGATTAAAGCACCAGAACATTTTGGTGAGATTGGTGAGACCAAACGTGGTGTTCAGAGGCCCTGAATGCCAGCAGCAAGGCTGGGGCTTTCTCATCCGATGCACCCAAGCTGGAAGAGCCGTAACATTTCCTAAACCTAAATTAGCCTGCAAACTTCATGCAGTCCAGCTTCTTTCCATTAAAGCCGATCGTACATCTTTGCTGTTTGACCATAAATGTGGGAACAGGCGGGTAGTGTTCCTGCAGCTCTGCAGAGCACCCCGTGCACTCTGGTTCAAAGTCAGACGTTGCAACCGACCGCGCTGGGGCTCCAAGTTGAGATGCGGAGACAAGTCCTACCAATGCCCATCGCATCCTTTGCAGAAGGGCCCACAGAGCCACAAGCAAGTCATCTTGAGCTCTGGTACCTGAGCCATGCCGTTCTGAATAGAAGCCATAAATTGGAGCAGGAACTATAAATTCCCTATCGATATTCTGCACCAGCCTCAGGCATGGGAGAATAACGCAGTGTTAGGGCTGCTGAATGACTGCTCTGTGTGCACCGAGTCATTAAAAACCTGGGGAACAGTCAACCATGACTGCACAAAAATAAATATAGAGCTGACTGTAAATAGCACCCCTTCACCTGCTTCTTCAAGCAGAATTTTCTAAGAATGTTTGTTAAAGGGAATGATTTTTTTTTTTTTTTTTAACAGGGACATTTTGGTATAGTTCAATTGAAACCATATGCTTGGTCTTACGCTGTTCAAATACAAAATCAGTCTAGTTTTAACTTTAATACACTGTTAAAAACACCTAAATAAAAATCTGAGTGAATGTGTTAGGATACAAAAAAGGATATTTTCCAACCACTAAAAAACAGATCTGGGAATACAAGTGAATTCTAGTATAAAAGCATGTTTGGGTTTATTCTTTATTTGCTACATTGGGAAAGGTATGGGTGAGAGGAGATTAAACCAGTTAAATCCTAGGACATTTTTTTTTTGTCATTTTCCACCTTCTCTCGCTTTTAGCTGCACAAAGGATACTATTATAAATATTTCAGTTTTCTCCAAGGCAGAGAATAGAAAGGCTAAACCACAGCGGAGACATGTGCAGTTGGTTAGCCTGAACATGTAGGCTCCCACTCTGAATTCATGAGTAGAGACTTTAAAAGATTGGTGAGAAGAGGAAACTTGACAACTAATCAGCATAAAATGTGTCAGGATCTAGCTTTTATTCAGGAATTCATCCTGATTTTAATAGATGAGGTTATGTGTGTATGCCATCCTTCTAAAGGTGGCAAAACTGGAAATTTTACAGTCTAAAATCTGCTTAAATTGTTGGGGAACCGACCTAGAGAACAGGCCTGGAGAAATTCAGCTTTCAGAAAATTTACATGTTTTCGAGACCCTGCCTCGAATGAACAGCGTAGACCACAGCACTGCAAATCCTGAGCAATTGCATCAATGGATTAATCCCATTGGAAATGACATCAGCATGACATCAGCATTTCCCCACCAGACTCTCTTAGATTTCTTCCAAGGCTTTAATTCAAATTCTTTTCCAACTCTGCTGGAACAGAACATGTCAGGTTTTAAGCTTTTTCTGTTTTGTAAGAAAGGGAGAGTAGGAAAGAGGTTAAAAGTTGTGGGGTTTTTTTAAACCCCAAAATAAATCTTATTTTACTCCTAGCAGGTTAGAGGCAAGGAGAATGTGTTCTCATGAATAATTAGTGAACTATGTTTCTGTAGCATCTGCAAAGTATATGTTTTCACATACAGCCTTTTCACGTTCACGTAGAGCATTAAATATAACACAGAAAAGACTGAAAATCGAATCAACATTTTAAGAGCACGATATGCTGTCTCTGTAACTAACCACATTTACAGGAACAGGGAAACTTCTCCATGTGCTGGCCAGTGATGATGCTTTTTAAAGTGTTTTCATTTCCACCGAGGAAGCGTTGTTATTTCCACTTCAGGAGCCTTGCTGAAGAAACACGAGCGAAATCCCATTTGGGGTTTGAGGTTTTTAATCAACAGACAGAAACTGCGCTGGTATAACACCAGCAAATATTCATCCCTCTTCATCTCTCTTTTAAGCTCTGCTCTTCCGAGGAAGCATCCAGCTGCATCAATTCTTTTTTCAAAAATAACCTGAGAACATCCTCAATTTTCTGCCTTGAGCAAACTATGTTTACATAAAACAAACCAGCACCCACTGTCGAGAGCGGCTGTGATAAAATCTCATTCTGTATTTTCCTGCTAAGGTTGAGCTCATTTTGGTTTAGCTAAAGTTGAAGGAGCTTCAACACTAATTGCATATTCTTCTGAGACAACCAGCCTGACAGACCCTTTCCGTTAGTGGCAGTCACGTTCAGCCTCGTAGCCCACACTTCCTACAGCTACTTGTGGTTTTTGGGCTCGGTTTGCTGTATTGCTCATCCAAGAGGCGGCAGTGCTAAAGGCCTCCGAGGACTCTGTGCCCAGACACAGCTGCGGTTTCAGCCTGAAATCTGTGAAGAAGAACAGGGTTATCAGAATCTGTCAGCCTTAAACATAAGCCAACAAAAAAGTTGTTTTCTCTACGGAGTTGTATTTGAGAAATCTCTCGTTCGGCTGTTCCAATTCTGAGTTAAGCACGCCTTTCTGAGAAATTCGAAGTTTCAGTGTAACCACAGATAAGCATGCTGGTCCTGGAACATTCAGTACGGTTCGCACTTCAGCATATTCATTCCTAATTTCTGTTGTATTCCAAAGTTATTCTGAATGAATACCAAGTGCTTTATAAAAGTTTCATTCCACAAGTCTTTTCTTATTCTGCAGAATTTCTGATATATTCTTACGGTAATTTTCTTACCAAAAAAAGGCGTTATTCTTTCATGGGCTATTTCACGCCCACCTAACTTGATGCCATTTGAGCATTTAGTACTGCACCCTACAATTAGAAATTACACACGCATGCTTGTTAGCCTCATGGTCAAACAAGGTATCTTTATGTAAAGCTATAGAACAGCTCACAGCAGGAAAACAGCAGCCAGCAGTCAGAAAACAACATTTATACCCTAAAGCCTGTGGGGCCTTTAGGACCATATAACATATATCTGTTCTCCAAATTAATGGCTATTTACATCTGAAACGTTCTGATGCTGCAAAGTTTACCGTGATCTGCGACAGAAATAGCGAGCACATGCGAGCCAAGACGGGAGATGAAGCACTGCTTGCAGAGGAAGACGATGCAAGCACAGCCTGAAATTCAGTGCCAAGCTGCATGTTTGCCATCAGTTCCCAGGCAAGTTCTGGACAAAACTGGAGACTGATTTTGGTGCTGTTGCGTAAGAGGTTATGCCGAGTTCTTTATAGCGCTATAAGCCTAATGCTGTTCAGTAGAAAAATGATGGCTTTACCACAGCAGAGTATATCATGCCAAGTATTTGTAAAAAGACAGGATCAGTGTGCCGCTTTATTTTTGTTTCCAGTACTTTTTCCTCGTTTTGTGCAACAGGAATTTTTAAATGCTTGAGCAGGCACGGAGGGTAAAATATTGTGATGCTGAAATCAATGGGCCTTTTGACAATGCCAGGATTTCAATGCAGGCCTTCATGGGAGCATGCCACAAGGAGCAGCTGTTTCTTGGATGCATCCCAAAAGCTCCCCAGATATCTGATCTCATACAGCTGCCCCTATGGGTTCCCTGCAGAAGATGCAACATTCAGCAGAAAACGGCTTGCCCTCCTTCCTGGTTCTCTCCACTCTGCGTTTCTGGTATTCCTGAGAAATTCCCTTCTGTCCTCCTTCAGTTTTATTGCCCTCTGTGCCTTCCAGATAGTGCCAGAAATTACTTTTGAAAACTCGGTGTTGACACTGATTTTTATGTTGTTATTCCAGCCGTTGCTGTGGTGTTCCTGCTGCCGTTAACTGCGATGAAAATGTCTGACCCTCCAACCCAGGTCTTGACGGATAAAGGTAATTGTGACTTTCAGTGTGTGTGTCTCAAAAAAAAAAAATTAAAAAAATCTGATTTTCATTTGTATGCGCTTGGTTTTACAGGCATTCTAAGGGTTTTCATATTAGATTATCTCATTACAGCCTTAAGACTTTTGTCTTTTAGATGTGATTTTGGAATGAATAATGGCTACTCACGCACGGTATTGTTCTGTCAGCGTGAGCCTACATCTTTTCCATTGTTTGATGCTTTTCAGTGAAAACTTAGGATTCTGTTGTGTTGGAATCCTGAACCATACAGGTTATTGCCTCGGACCAGGCTGTTGTGCAACTCTCAGCAAGTGCCAGCTTTTACCAAACCTTTGCCCACTGAGTCACCAAGGCTGCAGATCCCGTATTGCAGACTTCCTTCAGAAGCAGACATTCCAAGTGGGTTACTTGGGGAGAGACTATTTGGATGTAAAATTCAAATAAAACTTGGATAATGCACATTGGATTGAAAACAGCAGTGGCCAGGAGTCGGCAGCTGCAGCAGGGAGCAACAGACACCTCTTAGTCCCTGAAAGTATGAAGAGATGGGGAAAAAGTATTTACTAAGGCTGAATTTTTTACCCGCTGTGGCACTGGTGAAAGCATAACCATGCTGACAAAGCTATAGCTGAGTGATTTACTGTGCGGTGCTTCCATGAAGAGACCTCAAAAGTGGAGTCCACCACAACCCACGTGTCAGCCAAACCAGTCAACCGACAGCAACACCAGCCGGGGTGGAAACTTATGGAGATAAAGTACTATGGCTGGCAGAGAATTGGGAACCAAAGAAAATATTAGGTGAAACAAGAGCATCCTGGGAATAAAATTGCTTGAAAGATCCCCTGTTGGCAAACACAGACCAAGGACAAATGCCAAGCAGGCTCAGTTGAATAAGCTTTAAACCTTTTATAGAAAGCTGAAGCACAAAAGCTTAGCCTAATTCAACCTATTTATATGAGTGTTTTCTGAACTTAATTACAAATTTAAAATGTTTCCAAATGTGCAAAGCGTTTCTCTTCGGGTAGCTTGTCTGGCCTGGGTTCTCCGCAGCGCAAAAGAAGTTGCCTGGACCCTGCAGACATCGCTCACCTTGAGGTGTGTGTGCGCATGGTCCTACCTGACTTGGGGGCTTGGAGAGACTGCTTTAAAGCAGTGCACCAAGCGAAGGGTTCAGCTGTTACCCTTGCTGTCTCTGGGTTGGGTTTTTGCTGGTTGCCTGACTGGTTGGTTTATTTTTTGCTCTTAGTGTCTGTTAATCTTACGACCTTCTTCGCTTACGTGAAGCGCTTCCATAGGCTCTACAGTCAGTACTTGGGAACGCTGCTAGCACAGGTCATCACGAAGTATTGAAGGCCACGCTGCCAGTGAGAATTTGCATTCAGGACCGCTGTCTCATATGTGAAAGGGCCCGACCACGTAGTTCGGCCCATCACTGAGCTCCCAAGAACCTACCGACCTGCCCACTGGTAGCAGGGGCACCTGGGGAACAGAATCAGCAGCCAGCCACCAAAGCCAGGTATGTGGAGATCCGGAGCCTCTCAGGGAACTGCAAGTGAAGAAAGGAGATGCTGACGGAGCTCAGCACACGTGAACTCGAGGAGAGCAGCTGGTCTCTACAGCGGCTGTCTGCTTCGCGTGTGCCCAGAAACAGGACAGCTTGTGACTGCGGAACGAAGCCACCGTGAGGGAAGGGGCTCGAGACTCTGAGTTTGAAACGTCTAAAGCCATGGCAGCATGGGAAAGGGTAGAGCCAAAGTGCCCTGAGCCCCATAAGGTTCTCTTCCACAATGCCCGGCGTGACAGTGAAAAAAGCAGAGATACAACATCTTACGGCTGGCCTGTTTCCCAACGAAGTTAACCGTAGGCATCATCTTTATTTACACGCAGAAAGTATCAGGATGACAGTTAAAATGTTTACACGAAAGAGGCGATATAAAGAGGCATGCAAAACCCTCGTGAACAGCAGTGGAAGTTTTAACTCTGGGTGACTGCAGGATTTGGTATAATCTCTGCTAGCTGGTGATTTTTTCCATGAAAGAGGACAGATGCTGTGAAAGGGACCGGTAAACTTTACAGACCCTTTCTTTCGGTGATCTCACCTTGACTTAACAACTTAAAAATAGTAAAGACAGATATATACTAGTTACGCGCAGGGTTCGACCCTGCTGTAACCCAGCTACTGGATTGTTTCCTGAGAGAAACGCTGAAAATTTTACGTAGTCAGCCCTGCAGGACGAACTGTATCTGCATTTTCCTCCACCCGTGTTTGGATTTCCCTCCAACGCCGCTGATGTCTTATTTCAGACCAGATTTCACATTTCACCTCCCCGTCTCTACCCCACCAAGCTTCACTGCGTTGCACCTCGCGCTCAAACCTGCGTGGTTTTCCCTTTCCAGTCTTTTCATCGGTGACAACCGACTGGAGTGCGGCCACGGCGTGTGTCCGGGGCTGCGCGCCGTCCGTCTCCCCGCGCCCCGGGCGTGCTGCGGGACACGCGGAGCTGCGGGGTTGGCAAGGATGGGCAAAGGAGAAAAGCTGAGCAACCCCGCCCAGGTCTGGGGCTTTTTCGTTCGTTCAGGGGGGAACGGCGCCGGCGGCTCCCTCCGCTCCCGGCGGGGGGCGATGCCCGGGGGCGGTGCCCGCCGGTGCCCGGG
>Ga0065711_1008045_pt1 | contig 14805 bp, 11 predicted proteins | sample Hoacrofraction12_FD_59098 | JGI IMG/M metagenome (GOLD analysis project Ga0065711, IMG submission 59098) | Hoatzin crop microbial communities from Cojedes, Venezuela - Epithelial fraction 12 v2 (version 2) | ecosystem: Host-associated > Birds > Digestive system > Esophagus > Crop | place... | reverse complement strand
GCAGGTATTCTTAGTCCAACTGCTTTCGTGATTATTCAAGCAGTCAATACAGCCCTATTGCTTTATCTCTCATATATTGTTGGAAGGAAGTATAGCAAGATAAGCAATGAGATATAGGCACATCAATGGTCGTGTTTTAAGAAAGAATGTGGCTATAAGAGATAAAAGCAATCTTTAACAAATCGAATTTTGTTGTATGCGACGTGTCGCAAGAATAATCGAACCAAAGTGTCTATAATTTGGCGCAAGAAATTCTATAAAACGATATAACTTGCTGAATATCGGCAAGTTATATCGTTTCGCGGAGAGAGAGGGATTCGACCCCTCGGAAGTTGTTAGCTTCAACGGTTTTCAAGACCGCCGCGATCGACCACTCCGCCATCTCTCCAATGGTGTTGCTACAGCCGCTCTGACTTTTGCGGCTGCAAAGGTTGGAAAAAACGGTTCATACTGGGTCAGTGAAAACGGCCATACTGGGTCACTTTTGGATGGCAAAGGTAATCAAAATTCTTGCCCTCCCGCCCAATTGCGCCGCAAAATTACACCCCCGCTACGCAATCTTTCTGCGCAGCCCCAAAAAAATGATGGCCCTCGCTCAATTTTAGTACCCGATGTAGTATTAAAAGTTGGAAAAGTGTACATTTCGGGGTGTTTTTATGTTGGAAAAGTGTACATTTCTGGCGAAAAATTTGTTGGAAAATGTAATTGTTGCTAATTTTGCGGGTGTGAAACGTTAAAACGAAGGATTATGTTACAACGTAAGAATGAGACGATTATGCGCGATTTCCTGCTCAACGAGAAGCGGGCGCTGCTGCTGACGGGGGCGCGACAGACGGGTAAGACGTTCTCGATTCGCCGTGTTGCCAGCGAGATTTTTGAGAATATGGTGGAGGTGAATTTTATTGAGAGCCCCGAAGCGAAGGCCATTTTCTCGAGTCCGCGAGATGCGCAAGAAATCCTGTTGCGCTTGTCGGCTTTTGCCCGAGAGCCCATGGTTCCGGGCAAGACGCTCATCTTTCTTGACGAGGTGCAGGAGTGCAAGGACATTGTGACAGCCATTAAATTTTTGGTTGACGAGGGCAGTTACCGTTATGTGATGAGCGGTTCGTTGCTCGGCATCGAGTTGCAAGATGTGCGCAGCATCCCGGTGGGCTACATGAGCGTGCTGGAGATGTACCCGCTCGACCTCGAGGAATTTGCCCTCGCTGTGGGAGTCGGGGCCGATGTTATCTCACACCTGCAGGACTGTTTCGAGCAGGTCGCGCCCGTTGATGACTTCATTCACCAGCGCCTGCTGGAATTGATGCGCCATTACCTGTTGGTGGGCGGAATGCCAGCCGTCGTGCAGACCTATGTTGACACAAACAACGTGAGGAACATCGTTAAAGCACAGCAAGATATCATCAATGCCTACAAACTCGACATCTCGAAATATGCCAAGGACAAAAAACTGCAAATCGATGAAATCTACGACCTCATCCCATCGGAACTGAACGCCAAAAACAAGCGTTTTATCCTGAAGGAACTGAACAAAAAGGCGCGATTCCATCGCTATGAAAATGATTTCTTGTGGCTGAAGGATGCCGGCGTGGCTATTCCGGTTTACAATGTGGAGGAGCCCACGCTCCCCCTGCTACTGGGCAAGCAGCGCAATCTGTTCAAGCTGTTTTTGAGTGACGTGGGACTGTTGGCCGCGATGTACGGAAACCAAATCCAAATGCGCCTTTTCGGCGGCGATGTCAACATCAACAACGGCGCCATCTACGAGAATTTCGTGGCGCAAGAACTCTGTGCTCACGGGCTTGCCGCCAACCATTCGCTCTACTATTTCAACAGCAAGAAGCAAGGCGAACTCGATTTTGTCATTGAATACAACAATCGGGTGCTTCCTTTAGAAGTGAAGTTGGGGAAAGATTACGCTCGCCACAACGCCCTCTCGAATGTGCTCTCCAATGCCGATTACGATATCCCACGCGCCCTTGTGCTGTGCCAAGACAACGTCCACACCAAGGGCAAAATCACCTATCTTCCCATCTACATGACCATGTTCCTGAAACGCCAACAGCCCACTGAGCAAACCCTCAAATTTGACCCCTCGGGCTTGTGATATTTCTAGCGTAGAAAAGTGCCAATGTTGGCAAAAAAATAATCTATATGGCCGAGATAAAGAGAGAAAGATACCTTCAACAGTTGATAGATAGCCGCCAAAATGGCTTCATCAAAGTTGTAACGGGAATCCGCAGGTGCGGGAAGTGATTAGACGTATTCCACTGTCACCAGTAGCGTGATGTCGATGCCCTCGTAGAGGATGCTGAGGCCGGCAAATGGGGCTGGCATCTTCAGCACATCGATGCGATTCCACCGCGGCTTGCCGTAGTCGTAGCTGCGGCCTGTGAGGAGCAACCGGCTCGAAACGTAATCAAATGCGTAGAAACCGCCGCCCAAGCAGGTCTCACCCGCCTCGAGCAAGTCGCGGTGCATCGTCACGTCGCCATATTTAAACGTTCCATCGCCAGTAATGATAAACTTCTGCATCGTGAATTAATAGTAAGGATTCTTATCGATTGTGCTTACAAAGGTAGTGATTTTTTCCTTTTGTCTCCGAGCCATCATTTCTGTTACTTATCGATTGATTTTATCGAATCTTTTCTACAAACTTATTTTTATTACCCTTACCTTTGCGGCATGAAAACAACAAAATCGGAGAAATAGTTATGAAGTACGGAAAAGTAAACGTTGACGATTGCAAGGTGTTTTACCGCGAGGCAGGCGACAGTAGCAAACCCACCATTTTGCTATTGCATGGGTTTCCCTCGGCGAGCCACCAGTATAGGGAGTTGATACCCGAGTTGGCCGATGAATACCACGTCATTGCACCCGACATGCCGGGCTTTGGGCAGACCGAAGCGCCTGGACGCGAGGCATTTGACTACACCTTTGAGCACCTGACCGATGTCATCGACCATTTCACCGAGGTGATGGGGATGAAGCAGTTTGCGATGTACGTGTTCGACTACGGTGCACCGGTGGGCTTCCGCATCGCCGTGCGTCATCCCGAGCGCATCCTGGCCATCGTTTCGCAAAACGGCAACGTCTACAAGGAAGGACTGGGCAAGAAATGGGAAGCACGCGCGGCCTACTGGAAGAACCCCACCCGCGAACTGCGTGAGCAGTACAAGAGCGCCTTTGCCCTGGAGACCATCATCGGGCAGTACACGGGCGGCACCCAGCCTGGCCTCGTGGGCCCCGACGGCTACACGCTCGACTACACCTACATGATGCGCCCTGGAATGGACGAAATTCAGAGCGACCTAATTTTTGACTACCAAACCAACGTAGCCCTCTACCCTGTCTTCCAGCAATACCTGCGCGAGCACCAGCCGCCGTTGCTGGCCGTGTGGGGCAAGAACGACCCGTCGTTCATCCCCGCTGGTGCCGAGGCTTTTGCCCGCGACCTCCCCGCCGCCGAAATCCGCTTCGTCGACAGCGGCCACTTCGCACTTGAAACCCACCACAGCGAAATCGCCCGCCTCATGAAATCGTTCTTTAAAGCCCATGGCATCTAAATTGTGGTCACGCAGACCAGCGCAGGATTTTTTGCACGCAGACCAGCGCGGACTTTTAAAGAGGGTTATTGGTCGGGGTTGATGAAGTCTTCGGGGCGATAAAATGGATTCTTGGCGCGATGCTCGGCGAGGGTGACGCCACCAAACTGTATCAGCAGGTCTTTTATTTTGTTCAAGATTCCCATCATGAGTGGAGTGCACTCGCTTTCTTCCCTATCAAACCATTTAATGTTCTTGTTGATACATTCCAATCCCGTCAAGCCCATCGTTGGCTCGTTGGGGTCCCAACCATGCTCGAGTCCCCACTCAATGGCGTTGTAGTAATAATTCATCTCGCTTTCATTATCAACTACCCACAGCGATTCGACAACATCCGAGATGAGCGCGAATGTGGATAGGTCCTGGCGTGTCTCCAAGATGGATTTAGTCTTATCCCAGTCGTATTTGCTTGGGTTGATACAGTTTCCTAAATATTCTAGGGGAGGTTCTGCTGCAAATTCTTCATCGTTGGGCCAGTGGTCGGCGAAGTACTCGATATGCAGGACTTTCACCTCGCCGTCGGCCAGCTTCTTGTCAATGCCGTAGCCTATCGTGGTCTTCCCGCCAGCAGGGCAATCGTTGGCGGCATATTGGAGCAGCTCGAGTTCTTGCTCGCTGAGACGAGTGTTCTCGTTGGTTAGCACCTTGTCGAGGTAGAGCCATGACGAAGCGTAGCAGCGCATCTCGTGCAACTGCCTAACGCAGTCACCCATGGGGTTGCTACCCTTGCCGTGGGCGATATAGGCCCGATAGATATAGGTGTCCCAGCCATTGAAGCGGTGAAAGGCATCGGCAGGAAACTTCTTGTACTCACAGGGGAAACGCATCATGCCCTCGACGTCTTGCCGCAGGATGCGGTCGAGGCGTGTGGGGTGACCGAAGCACACGCAGCACTGCTCGTCGTAACAGCTGTCGACAAACTCCATGGTCATCAGGGCAATGTCGTTTTGTGGCTCGCCAATGCTATAGGGACTCAGCAAGGCATCGACAGGGTGATATCGATGCTTGGTCAAGATGGGATTAGCGTTCAGGTCGAAATACTGATATTGCGTGCTTGTTCGAGTCTCGATGACATCGCACTTATACCATCGACACACCTCATCGAAATTGCAAGGAAGGATAACGTTTTTGTCCTTGTCGAGAACGCCAAACTTGCCGTTTTGATACTTATAGATAACGCCATCCTCCTCTTTTAATAGTGCATTGTCACCTCTTTCGGCTACCCAGGTGTCCCTTACCGTAGTACCACCTCCGGCATGCCCCTCAAGGTCAGCCCAAGTGATATCCTCGAGTTTCCTGCATAGGTAACTATCATCGAAGAGGGTAATCTCGTCGTACTCAAAGGGTATCGCGGTGTTGCCGTTCTCGTCAACACCGCCCCACAGCCCATTGCTGTTCTGTTTTATCTCAATCATAATTTCAATCGTTGTTAGGGAGGAGGGTGGTGATATAGGTGGTGTAGGCATCACCGATGGGGAGATTGGTATCGACTTGCAGGGTGTTGCGCACGGCGGTTTCGGTCACGCCCTTGATGGGGTTAAAGCCCTCATGCTCGGTTTGCACCCAGCGCAGTCCGATGCCGTGCTTTTGCCACGCAGGCAGGTTGTTAAAGTTGATGCCATTCTGTAGCAGAAGCTCATTTTTGTGGGCGATGCTCTTGCCCGACACTTGAGCGGTTGCCTCGTTTTTGCTCTTGCCCTGCTTGCGCAACATCCAGTAGCAGTGCGAGTTGAGTGCATTGCGGCGCGCGTCCTCTTGACGCCAGCGCAGGTAGTCGGTCACGAGTTGCGTGTTGGGAAACTCGCATAGGCGGCAGTCGAAAGCAGCGGGTATCCCCAGCTGAGCCGAGAAAGCAGCACTTGCCTCGCCTGCCAGCACCGAGAGCAGTTTGCGTGCCTTGTGGTTAAACGCCTTGTCCTCGGGGTGCAGTAGCAACGAGATTTCATCGCTCTCGGTGTAGCCATATTGTATCTTGAATCCACAACGGGTCATCAAGTGCTCGACCGTGTGAATCATCAAGTCGCGAAATCGCTCGTCAAATGGCGCCTCAAAGCGGCAGACCTCCTTGGTCAGCCGCGTGAAGCCGCGACCATCCAGTCGGGCGATAATATAAATGCCAGGGGCGATGAGGCGGTCGTCGTTCATCTCATACTGGCGCATTTTGCGGTCTAATACATTAAATTCCATCGATTAGTCCTCCTTCCATTCAGTTCTGTTAAAATATCCGTTGTCGATCTTCATGAAGTACAGTTTGTCAAAGCCCTCATCGCGTGTCGGCAATTCCAGCTGGTTAGACTTTGCCACGATGGCTTTGGTGGGGATTCTTGCCGCCTCGTCGCGATTCTCGTTACGCTGGATGCAATCCTTCAAGATGCTTTGAAAAAAGTAGCCCTCGACGCGGTAGCCATGACGTTTAGCCATGTCGATATAGCGGGCTCGCTCCTTACGCGTCACGTTGGTGTTGTCGATAATGATGCTGGCGCCTTGCCACAGGGCATCGTCTATCATCAGTTGCTCGTTGCTGCGCGTTTTCACCTTGTCGAGGCTAATCACGTTATTGTATAAGCAATGTTGATTGCAATATGTCGATTTTCCCGATGCAGGGATGCCAATCATCAAGCTCAAGCAGGGATTGGATTCAGGTTTATCCTGAACGTATGACGGGCTGATGATATAGTTAATTGGGCTCAAGCCGTATCTATTAAATAGGCGCCACAATTTACACTCGTCTTTTCGATGAATAGCGTATAAATCTGTTTTTCCGTCAAACATCTGGCATAGGTCGTTCAACTCCTTGAGGTTGGGGTACCAGTCAACCTTATCTTCTGGCTCACAAATCCTTTTCTTGCCTGATTTATAAAAGTCTCGAAGCTCGCAAATAACCTCCTTGACGCGCTGCCGATACTCGTCTAGCGAATAGCGAAACACAAACACATCGCCGCCTGCTCTGGTCAAGACCAGCCAATATACATATCCTGCCAAGCAATAGGCATATTGTATAGCGAATCCAGCACATTCAGCAAGACCACAGGTGCAGGTCAAGATACTACGCTGGCCGTTATAGAAACACGACCACACCAAGTCTGAAGGGTCGATGCACACGTTGTCATAGTAGTTGTACCCCTCGGGTGTTTTATGGCTATCGTTGTGAAACCACAGAGTTCCATTCTCGCACCTGATGTCAAGCGTGTCGATGGGCAACTTCAAGATGCCGCCACGGCTGTGCCGCGCCAAGTTGACCACAAAGTCTGCTTTATTTTCGATTTTTGTTAACATATTGTGTCGTTTCGTTTTATAAAAAAGAGAAGGTTGGTGCGACAGGGGATGCAGGGTACACAAGCACTCTACTCAGCGCCTAGTCAAGCGGTATAACGAAGTAACCTTGCAATACGGCAACCAACCTTTTCTTTGTTGATTTGCTTATTAAGGGGTGACTAATATTTTTTCAGAGAGACTCCTAAGGTAATGTCGATTTTCTAAGGAGAAATATTCGACTTGGGGGTCCTCGTCGTAGGGGAAATAGAGGGCGACTGTTTCGGGTAGCTGCTTTGCTACTTGTTGAGCGAGTTTAAAGCCACGGGCGCGCCACTCTTTCCAGTCGAAAAATGGTTTTTCGATATTTTGGGTGTACTCGTCGTGCCATTCTTTTAGGCTCTCGACTTTTTGCAGTTTGAGGGTCGTTTTATTGCCATCGGCATCCTCGATGGTGATTTCGTCCTCGTTTCCGATTGCCCAACTGTTGTCGTAGAAAAGATATTTTGGACTCGATGGTGATATCGAAATGTAATATTTCCCGATATGTATCTCGCGTGCAACGTCGAGGTCCCAGTCGTACAAGCGGGCACCATATTGATGGAGCAGTTCATCGGTCTTTTCGGCGAAATCGTCATATTCGTCATAGAGGAGATTATCGATGACTTGGAGTATTGTACAGTGTGTCGAATCTTCGTCATGCGACCGCACATCGTCACCCCTAAAACTATTATAATTAGGGTCTGACCCTTTCTCGAGTAGATGTTTTATCATGTCGAAACTATGTGCATAGTAAGCCTCAACGATGGGTTGAAGTCCCCCGACGCCGAAGAGGTCGATGTCGGCACCTTGGTCTAGCAGGTAATCGACAATCTCAACACACTTGCTATAGTTGTCCGCGATGATGGCGGTTTCCTCTTCTTTGGAATATTGTTTGTCAAGTTCAAAGCCATGGTCAGTAAAGTAAGCGATGGCGTGTTGTAGTGCTGATTCTCCGCGCTTGTCCAGCGCGTTTACATTGGCACCCAGTCGGACAGCTTTCTTGACGTCATCTATATCTAATCTGTCGCAAGCATTAAAGAGCAGCTCGTCTATCGAGGTATACTTGTGTAAACGCTCGGGAGAGGTTAAACTGAGTTGATGAAGGTTGAGTTCAACAAACATGTCCTTGATTTGATCCCATGTGTAAGTGCGTGGCGTTACATCATAGGGGTAGTTGAACACATCGCCAATCTTGTTGTAATAATCAGGAGCGTTCTCAACGTTCAGTCGCACATGGCACGTTATGTATGGTTTGTTGATGTTAAGCTCTTCGCTTGCACCATCACCAAACGAATAACCTTCGTGGACCCAGATTTTTCCCGAGTTAGCGATATCTTCAAGCAACTTCCAAAAGCTCTGGTTTAAACACTGGGGCGTAGCATTGTCTATGTGTTCGCTATACTGCAGCTCACGGAAGGACGTGTCATTGTCCTCGTAGGAAATCCACCAGTAGTATAACAACGGGCCTGGATTCTTGGAAGAAATTAAAGCCGCCTTGAGCCACACTTGTATTGCATATTCTAGTTTAAGCGTCCTAATGTGGAGATTAGCATAACCAGCGTTTTCCTCGCTGAGAATTGTGGTAAAGATTTCGTAATGTTGGTCTGGGGCGCATAGGTATATTGGCGAGATGCCACACTTGAATGTATTGAGCGCGTTTTGCACCAACTTGTAGTCTTGAAATGAGTACAAGTCTTGGAAATTGGGAAAACGTTTCTCTTTCTTCATCGTTGTAAAATGATATTTGGAGCAAATGTACTATTTTCTAGCTATTTGTGCAAATAATATTCCACCAATGAGGTGGTTAAGGGAAAAAATAGCCGATGCGATGGGTTGCAGGGAAAGAGGCTTTCTTCCGTGTTATGAGCACGTTGCTATGCCTCAAGGTAGCTGGTCTTCTCTGAAGTAACCCTGCAATACGGCAACCGGCTATGTGGTTATAGTTCAATCTTTTTGATTTCGGCGAGGGCGGTGCTGCCGTTTTCGATGGCGGCGAGTGCGTCGAAAACTTTGTCGCTCCAGCCGGCGATGAGGTAGACGTCGCGCTCGGCCAGCGATAGGGGCGCTTGGCCGTAGCCAGCGAGGTCAAACAGGTAGAGCTGTGCCTCGGGGGCGATGGCTTTGTACTGGTGCCACGACTTGCGCAGGCTGTTGTTGCGGTTACTGCTCCACATCTGGCAGTCGGTGAACATCATCACCTTGTCGATGACCTGGTGCTGCTCGCACAGGTAGTCGATGACCAGGTGGCCGTTGGTGGCATAACCCACCTCACCCTCGCGCTTATACATGGCGTTGACGTTCGCCAGGACGTTGCTCGACGGCAGGTTGATGACCTTCCAGATTTCGCCAAACATGCCGCACACCACCTGGCGGCAGCGGCTCTTGAGCATCATCGCCAGCAACAAGCCGATGTCGTAGTTGCACATGGTGCTCCGTCGGCTGATACGGCTGTACATCGAGCCCGAAACATCGGCTGCCACCAGCACGCGCGTGTCGGCATCAAAGCCTGCAATGTTGTCGACGGTGACCATCACCGCCTCCTCCAGAGCATCCATCACGGCTTGCGTCCACAGGCTGTGGACTTGCTGCACCTCGCGGTAAGCGGCAAGGTAACGGAACGGCAATAGGCGCGACATGAGCACACGGTCTCTATCGGTGAGCGTGGCGACAACGGTGTTGATTGCGGCACCAGGCATGTCACGACACCGCAAGATGTTGCGCAGGTTGCGCATCAGCGCCATGTAGCCCAGTTGGCGCGAGGCGATGAGTTCCTGCCACTTGCGGCTGAAGGCCTGCTGCTTGGCGTTGTTGCTGTCGAAGTGTTGCTGTCCCAGTGCCGACAGCTCGGTCTCCCACGTGTAGGGCGTGGCGAGCGTGTTGCTGGCAATCTTGTCGAACAGTTGCTGCTGCGCCTCGTTCTTGGCTTTGGGGTGAACCAGAAACAGGGCATCGCGCAACTTCACCTCGCGAGATGTGTTGTTGTACTTGCCAAACTGATACTCGTCGAAGTGGTTGAACGCACGCTGCAAGCCGTTCTGGATTTGGCGAGACAGGTGGCCCAACTTCTTGCGAGGGTCATGCGACGGATTGCGCCACTGGTAGCAGGCGAGCAGCTCCATGATTTCGTCGGCACGACGAACTACGGCATCGACGGTGCGAGCCACCAGGTCGTCGCCATTGTGCACGCGAGCCAACTCAACAACCAACAACAGCGGGATGCTGCGCAGATTCATCTGCGTGCGAGCATACACAGCCAGTTGAGCCACAAACGTGGGGTCAACCTTCTTCACCAGGTCGCAGATGCGCTCAACGCGCTCGTCGGTGCCCTCGTAGGTGGTTGCGCTGAGGCTGCTGGTCACCACGGCGGTGTACAGCTCCATCTCGGGGGTCATTGCGAAGGCCTCGCCGCCCTCGTAATTGCGTTGCATTGATGCTTGTGTTGCAAACAAATCGTATTTCATGACAGTTCTATTTTTAAAGTAAACAAATATTAAAGCGAGGCGACAAGTCGGAGAGGCCTGTACACGTGCTCTGCCTGTTGAGCTACATCGGCTTGCCGATGGCGGGAATCGAACCCGCGGCCCCGTTCGCGAAGAAACCTCTCCTACGGCACTCGCTATGGATTAAAAAGATGGTGGGCGCGACAGGCTCGTCGGGTGGGGACTATTCGTGCGCGAGCACGCCTCGTAAGGCCAATCGAGGTGCAAACCCATCCCTTGGGGTGCGAATCTAACGGTGGCGGCGAAGTAACCCGCCGATACGGCAGCCCTGCCATCTTGTTTTGTTATTTAAAAGGTCGCTTTGTGCCAGCGTGGCACTGAATAAAGAGGGGTGAGCACAACGGGCTCGGTGAGTAGGGATATTTCCATGCCGAAACATGTTCGGGTCGCAACCGAATAAAGACCCCATCCCTAAGGGCTTTGGAGCGAAGTATCTCACTGATACGGCAGCTCACCCTCTCGTTTTTAATCTATAGTTTTCGCTTTTGAGCCACGCTGCCAGTCTTTGGCTGAAGGCGCCTTGACAACGAGTAGCGGCTTGAGTTCGACAATGGGTTCCACCAGGTCGCGCTCGTTAGCGATTACCTGCGTGATGTCCTTGTAGGCCGAGGGGGCTTCGTCGAGGTCGTCCTGCGTGGTGATGCAGTTGACGATGCCTTGCTCTTCCATGCGCTGCAGTTCGGCTTGGAGGTTGAGCCTCTGGATGGCGGCCTTGCGGCTCATGAGGCGACCCGCGCCGTGCGAACACGAGCAAAACGAGTCGACGTTGCCCAGGCCGCGAGCGATGTAGGACTTGGTGCCCTGCGAACCTGGAATCAAGCAGATTTCGTCCTTGCGGGCCCGAGTTGCACCCTTGCGGTGAACGAGCACGTTGTTGCCGAAGTGGTGCTCCCACGCCGCGTAGTTGTGCGCGATGTTGACCATGGGCTCGAACTGCACCATGGGGAACATTTCCCGCATTTGGTCGCAGATGCGCTCCATCATCAGTTTGCGGTTGGCGAGACCGAAGTCCACGCAATATTGCATCTCGCGCAGGTAGTTCTTGGCCTCGGGGAACACGATGGGCATGAAGGCGAGGTCGTTGGTATCGGGCGCGTACCACTTTTCGTTCCAGTACTTGGCGATGTTGTTGTAGTGGTCGGCCACGCGCTTGCCCAGGTTACGCGACCCCGAGTGAATCATGATGTAGACCTCGTTGGTCGTGGAGCGCTGGATTTCGATGAAGTGGTTGCCGCCGCCCAGGGTTCCCACTTGGTAACGTGCTGCGGTGTACTGGTTCTTGACGATGGGCATATTGTCGATGTCGTAGTCGTCGAGGCTGGGCAGCAACGAGGGGTCTTGCAACTCGGATTGGTGGTCAAATCCCGTGGGCACCACTGCCTTGATGCGCTCGAGCAACTCGCGGCGCCGGTCCATGTCGAGGTCTTCGGCCATGAGCGACGTCTTGACTGAGCACATGCCGCACCCGATGTCGACGCCCACCGCGTTAGGAATCACCACCGCGCGGGTCGCCAGCACGCCCCCGATGGGCATGCCCAAGCCAGCGTGTGCATCGGGCATCACGGCCACATGGTGGAAGGCAAAGGGCAGCTCGGTGAGGTTGATGACCTGCTCCAAGCACGATTGCTCCATGTCGGTGAGCCACAGCTTTGCGGGAATCCTTCCCAGGTTGATTACTTGCTTCATCTTCTTGTTGCGTTTTAAAATTCTGGTGCAAAGTACGATAGCCAGTGTGCAGTCTATTTGCATAGTTGAGAAAAAAATGCTATTTTTGCGTCGAAAATGCGTTTTTTAACATTTCAAGCCTCGATTTCTATGCCTCAGAACAAAAATTTGATGATAAGATTGACCACAATCGACCGTTGTCTGCGCAATCGTTACCGCCGGTGGACCATCAACGACCTGATAGCTGCCTGCTCGGATGCGCTCTACGAGTACGAGGGCGTGATGACCGACATCAGCCTGCGCACCATCCGCAGCGACCTCGCCCTGATGCGCAGCGACAAACTGGGTTACAACGCCCCCATCATCGTTCAAGACAAGAAGTATTACACCTACGAGGACCCCAACTATAGCATCACCCAGCACCAGCTGAGCGAACAAGACGTACAGATGCTCTCGCGGGCCGTCGATGTGGTGCGGCAGTATCAAGGGTTTGAGTCCTTCGGTGGGGCCGACGATGTGGTGAGCCGCCTCGAGGACCACCTCAACACCACCATCCTGCACCGCAAGCCCATCATCTACCTCGATACCAACAAGCAGCTGCGCGGCCTGAAATACATCTCGGAGCTCTATCATTACATTTCCCACAAAGAGGTGGCGCGGGTTACCTACCAATCGTTCAAGGCCAAAAGTTCGCACGAATACTACATCTCGCCCTACCTGCTCAAGGAGTTCAACAACCGCTGGTTTGTGCTGTGCACGGCAGGCAAAGGCAACAAACGCGTGCTTTACACGCTGGCCCTCGACCGCATCATCAGCATCGAGCGGGCGCCCAATGCCCAATTCCACGAGAACACGCTGTTTGACCCCGACACCTATTTCGAGAATCTCATTGGCGTCACCAAGAACCTCAATGACAAGACCGTCCATGTGGAACTGCGCGTCGACAACGAGCAGGCTCCCTACGTCATGACCAAGCCCCTGCACCCCTCGCAGCGCCTCGTCTCGCAGGACATCAACGGCATTGTCATCAGCCTCGACGTCGTCCACAACATCGAGCTCGAGGCCCGCATTCTCAACTACGGCCAGCACATCACCGTCCTCTCCCCGCCACCCTTGCGCCGCCACATCAAGCGCACCCTAAAACTCGCCCTCGCTAACTACCAGCTCCACGACGATGACTGATGAGGGGGTAAAAAATAGCTTGGGACAAAACTGTATAGGTTTTGTCCCAAGTTTTGTCCTAAGCTGAGCGTAGTTTTGTGAGAGTTCTGTAACGGGTTCTGTAACGAGTTCTGTAATAGGTTTTGTAACAAGCTGAGAGTAGTTCTGTAACAGGTTTTGTAACGCTCCAGGCGTGGTTTTGTAACGCTTTGAGCATGGTTTTGTCCCAAGTTTTGTCCTAAGTTCTGTAACGAGTTCTGTAAAAGTTTCTGTAACAGGTTCTGTAACAGGTTTTGTAACAGGGTGGGGTTACTTGAGGGACCAGGAGGTGGGGTCGCATTGACGCTCGATGGTGGACTCGGTGGCGTCGTCGAGGGAGACGAAGAAGTCGATGCCGGTGCGGCGTTCTACTTCATCGATGGTGGTGGTGTAGCGGCTCATGGCGCCGGGCTGTGGGCCGTTGTTGTAGATGAAGGCGATGGCGCGACCCTGCGCGGGGGCGTACACGATTTTGTAAAAGGCCTCGGGGATGGCGATGCCGCGCGAGGTGGTGGCGGTGCTGTTGCCCATGATGGGGCCCGTGTGGATGATGAGGCGTTTGTATTGCTTGCCCCAGCGGTGCACGGTTTCTTCCATGCGGCGCCAGTCGTCGTTGTTGAGCTGTGCCTCTTGCGGACACATGTTGGTCATGTAAAAACACTCACGCATCGTCTGCTTGTCCCAACGCATGTCCATGGCGGGAGCCATGTGGCCGCGGGTGTAGCCGCTGCCGCGGTAGTCGCCGCCATTGGGGCTATCTTTCACGGCTGGGTCGGCATCGTAGTTGTAGTTTTTGCGCGTTTCGTGGCCGGGAGCGTCGCTCATGTCGACCATGGTGGCGGTGAGTTCGTAGGTCACGCAGGCGGGGATGCGCAGCTGGCGGTCGTAGTGGATGGTGATGGCCTTGTGGGTGATGGTGGTTTCGCCCAGTCCGGCAGGCAAGGCGATGTCCCACAGGGCGTTACCCGTGGCTGTGACGGTCGACGAGGCGAGCGGGGTGGCTACTGCGGCAGCAGCGGCGGGACGCGAGGAGTAGCGACGCGGCTTTTCCTTGCGGGCCGGTTTGTCTTGACGGGCCGATTTGTCGGTGCGGTGCTGCTTTTTGTACTTGCTGTAGCGCTGCTTGTTTTTCTTGCTCTTGCCCCAACTCTTGCGGCTTTTCTTGCGATTTTTCTTTTTGTGCTTCTTTTTCTTGTTTTTCTTGTGCTTGTTGCTGGCTTGGGCGGCAAAGTTGTAGGTGATACTTGTGCCCGTCCCCAGCATGGCGGGGACAGCATCGGCCAGCACCAGCCCCATCAGTAGGGCCAGCACACACAGCCATCGTTTAATTCGGGTCATTACTGCAATCGCGTTATAGAATTAGACAACAGGGTTGGTGATTCTCGCACGGGGAGAGGGTGGGGGAGCCCCCCCAATGGACGTTGATGCAACAAGTGTGCCACGGGGGTGTCAAGGCTTCTTGTAGATGAGCGTGAGACCATCGCGCAGGGGGACAATCACCTTCTCGACGCGCGTGTCGGCAGCGAGGGCGTCGTTAAAGG
>Ga0065711_1043299_pt1 | contig 14806 bp, 8 predicted proteins | sample Hoacrofraction12_FD_59098 | JGI IMG/M metagenome (GOLD analysis project Ga0065711, IMG submission 59098) | Hoatzin crop microbial communities from Cojedes, Venezuela - Epithelial fraction 12 v2 (version 2) | ecosystem: Host-associated > Birds > Digestive system > Esophagus > Crop | place... | reverse complement strand
TAATATAATATAATATAATATAATATAATATAATATAATATCTGCATAAGTTGTTTCCATGGTACAACTGCAACAGAGCTTTAAGATAATTTGATTACTAGAAATATTAGTCCTATTTAGTTAGAAAAAAATTATTAGGCTGGTGTGTGTTTGGTTTTATTCCATTATTTGTAAAGGATGGATTTTATTGATGATAGCTCCATGAAACAAAATACGTCTCCACATCCTCTCCTACATTTAATGGCACAATAGTTATGACAGCCATATTCTCATTGTGTCTTTTGTTGCTCTTGTGGTAAAACTTATATAATTGCAGATTCCACAACTGATAATGTAATAATGGGCTCTTCAGTCCTAAATCACACGTAGTATCTGTGACATAAATCATTCTGAGGTTATAATGTTCCAGTCACATACGCTTAGAAGAAAACAGAGAGTGAAGGAAAGCTAAAAATAGCCTTTGGCAAAGCTTCAATGGATTTGTGTCTTACTATTCAAATCATGACTATGTAAAATATTCACAGATGGGAATGAACACTAATATTCAGCAAGAAATGCTTGTCCTTTTGTTACAGGACAACATTGTACAGCCAAGTAATCAAATGAACATCACAGATGTGGGATTTGTCAAGGCAGAGTAATAATCAGAACTAAATCTTACAATGTAATGGCAAGCCCATTGGACCAGAATATAAACAAATAGAATAATAAGTCCAGCTTTCATATTTGCTGATTTAGATAAAAATGCTGTGGTGAATAAACAATGAACACTTCATGGACATGAATGCAACAAAGGAGAATTTACCTTTTGGGCATTCAATTTTATTCTCTTCAACAAAAACATTACAAACCAGTGATGCAGTGAAAAGCCGGAGCTGAAGACTCCATAGTTGGAAGACCATTAAGCAGGTATTCTTTATTGCGGCGCTGGGCACACGTGGATCTCACCTCCAAACATGCACACCAAACATCCTGTCATTTTAGGTTAAATACAGTCACAATACACATATTCATTGTATTTCTGGGGAATGCTTAGCATATTCATAACATTTCTGAGAACCAATTAGCATATGTTAATGTCTTTCACGCATGTCTGTTAGTGTTCCCGTGTGGTCGTTGAGGGTCTTCAGATGAAGACTTGTACTCTTCATCACTGTGTTCGCTGGTTGACCTTTTTTGTGTGCAAACTCAGTTCTAAGTTCAAGTATACCATATCCTTCAAGGCTGTTTTGCTCCAGTCTTGTTGCCCTCTTGATGCCTTTTATCCCTGTAGCTTGGTGCATTTGACCCCCCCAAGGCTGAGCTGTCTAAATAACATCATTTACAAGTCTTTCTGTCTTGGAGCTCTTCTGTCCCCTCTAAAACAGCAAGTCAAGCTTGTCTAGTAGTGTTATTTAGGAGATTTTTTATGTTAGAGCTTTCCTGTCTTCTCAAAACAGCAAGGATCTATTTTAGTTTAATTACAATCACTCTATTACCTGGAAATTTTACATTTACACGTATCACCAGATAACTGAAATATGTAGATGAAACCATCCAGCCTGGCTAAAGGTCATAAAAACATTCAGCACCTTGACCTTGACTGTATCCAGTCTATATCCCTGACTGTAAACCACTTAACCTCTTAATATTGAACTCCTGAAATTGTAACCAGAGAGTGGACAGAGTTCTTTCATAAAGTAAATTAAAATGTAAAAGACACAGGTATATCTAATGAAGACATACTAAATGCGGAGCCAAATGTTACTTGTATTCCACCCACTAAAGATTTAATCATGTAAGTTTGTGAAATGGATGAGATATGAGATGAAATACTGTTATTGTGTGAAAGTACTGGCCTGTTTAATGTTGCCTTTACATTCAGCGCTTCTAACATTCGCTTCAGCTGGGAGAATAAGCAAGCAGAGTAATAACAGAAAAGAGGTCCCAAGTCACTGCTTTGTTGAAATCCAGTTAGAAGTAAAAATAGAATAACATGTAATGTCACTCAGCATACAAATAGTCATGAAGCAATCAATTTGTTACAGGAAGTATCTCTGATGCTGTTACAAACTATATTTATAGTTATTGTATTAGCAGTTATAGTAAGAAATTAATAGACATATCTGTTGTAGTATTTCATAAATCCTCCTGTGGATTTGAGGCATTGCTGAATATCTCGTACTGGCAAATTTTGTATGTTTGTACCTCAATTAGCACGTAAGAAAAAGAAAGCTGTAGTTCTAATTACAAATCTGTGTTTCCAGCCACAACACTTGAAACTATGATGATGAAAGTTTGCACACAGCTCATTTTGGTATATACTGGGAAGTCTAAAAAGTACCTTCCTCAGATTTTTGAATCGTTGCAAGTCTCAAAGATTTACTGAGGTCTAGTCCTTGTCTCCTAGAAGGACATCTCCCATGAATGATATTTTTTCATATCTCTCTCTCTGTTGTGAGAGACAAACGTTTTCATTTGTAAAATAACTTTTTCAGGAGATTTACACAGCTACACTAGCAGCTGAAGATTCTGCTAGTGCATGAACCTGTCATTCTTGTCTTTTATAAACAGCTCTTTGCTAGTTTAGAAGGAATTTGGACATTAGTTCTCATATTTCATCTTTTTGCATAAAATATAACATAATTATATTTTTGTCTAGGAAGATAAATGATATTGGCATATGTTTTTGATGTTATACCTGACACAAAAAATACATAAAAATATTGTCATTGCATGTAATGATAAAATAGATTGTTAAATCTGATGTTGTTATCAGTAAATCTGTCTTTCAAAAGACAGAATCACCTCATGACGCATATAGATCTTAGTAATGACAAGTATTGAAATAATTTCCAAATTTTCTTTAAAAGAGGAAGAATAGGACATATATAGTTAATTGAAAAAAGAGGCAAGTTATGAAAGGTATACAACTCCAACCTTATGAAAGAACATAAGTCAAACCCAGCACATGTTGAAATCTATTACGCCCATAAGGTTACCCAAGCTATTAGCAATTTATTTGGCTTTTAAATAATAATTGTCAACAAAACGTGCAAACCCATCATGTTTCAGAATTTTAAGTCCACTACCACAAAAATGCAAATGAAATACAAATTGATTTGTGAAAAATATTCAATAATTACAAAGTGGGTTGAACAGTCATTCAACTTGCATCAGGTGAAGGTCTGTAAATAATGAGAACATGTTTGTTACAGCTTTATGTTGAAAGCGGGGCACAAATCTCTAAGTAATTAGATGAATGGAGACCACAAAATCAGATAAAGCAATAATTATAACTTAGATGTAGGAAAAAGAATACAAACATGCTTAGTGAAGTTAATTGTTTATGAATATTCAACATTTGTAAGTATTGTTTGTTACGAAGAACATAAGAAGAATGCAGTAAAATATTCTCTGAGTGATGCTGGACTTTCCTTTCCAAAACAGAGCCATTTAATTGGTCTATCAAGGAATGACTCATATGTTGTAGCATGTATTAAAAATCACAGAATGGGAAGTGTTGCTCCTGTGCCACTTTCAACTCAATGTTTTCTAAACAAACAAGCCAACAAACAAACAAAGACCGAAATTCTTCCATATTGGTGTGTGTCAAAAAGAATTACTGTGAAAGTTAAAAATAAGAAAACTATGCAATGCTCACTAGTATTTTATTTGTCACAGACCAGTGTGAATCAGGGACAACAAGAGCAAAAAGTAAAAGCTCTACCACTTGAGTTACAGGGACGAGAGTTGCTGGCTGGAACTCAATATTCAGACTTTGAAACCAGTTTTAAGACTAGTAGGTGATAATGGGTTGGAATAACTCAAAATAACAGGATTAGAAGCACTAAATCTTAGATTTGGAAAAGGAGTTAGATTTCCAATTAACCCAGTACTGGATAAATTCTCCTCATAAAGCTAACACCAACAAATACAAAACTATTCTAAGCTGTAGACCAATTTCTTAGTAATCTTAAGGGAAATTTTTTGGTATTTTTAATGTATTTTGTCTGCTAATGAGTTTTCTCCAAGACAGTTAAGATAAAAACATTATATTGAAAGAAGATAACTGGTGTATAATTTCAAGTAATATAATTTTTTTTTAGAATAATTTAATCTTTTCAATATGTAGTAATGAAACTTCTGCCTTTGGAGATGTCTGTGAATTCCATTTATTGTCTTTAATGTAGCATAATTCCACATGTGATTCATTTGACAGAAATAAAGATGCTATGTAGATAATACTGCAAATAGCTATACAGAAGAGTATACCATATCATTACTTCTTTTCCTTATGCTAAGTAGCTTTTTGACACCAGTGACAAGTCTTCCTGAAAATATTATTCTTGTTCCTGCTTTAAGGGGCGAAATAGTCGTAGCTTTTTGACACCAGTGACAAGTCTTCCTGAAAATATTATTCTTGTTCCTGCTTTAAGGGGCGAAATAGTCAGGGGGACATAAGACATGGCAATCTATCGAAATGCTATCTTAAATAAGCAAAGAAATGACTACATTTAGAGCAGCTTTAAAAAAAGAAAAAGTTTTGTTGTGGATTCTAGCATCGAGAGAAGTGCCATGCTGCTTACTTTTATTTTTCTCTGTGTAACTATATATACAGACAGTTTTTAGCAAAGGTGTAAGCAAAATACACCACTTATAAGCAGCAATTCATCCCAGATACAAGTTTTTGCTAAAGTTACGGAAGTGAATTGTAGTACTCTACATTTATTTCCCCTCTTGTCTCCCCTCCCCAGTCTTGGGGATAAAATATAAGTATAAAAAAAAGCTCAAGAACATGAGGGAATATCTGGTGGATTGAATCAAAGATTCTAGTTCAGGACATGTTTTATCAGGGGCTAGTCCTATTTCAGAGAAAGAAGAGAATCAAATGGGAAAAAATTGTGATTTTTGCGAATCATAGATGGTTAAAGTGCTTCCTAAGGTGCAGATTGCATCTCGATCATATTAAACAGCTACTTATGAACGTGTTTTCAATGAATGGACCTATTCTTGTGTTAAATGAGTTTATACCATTTACTTCGATCAGAGTAAGTAATGGCTAGATACATGGAGAAGGTCGTTAGAGGACAGCAGGTACTATGCTCTGAAAGCTATAGCTGTAATGTTAGCTGAACACTTGCAATCTCAGATCATGTAATTCCACCTGAGACCTGATATGAACATTTTTATAGTTGAAGAAGTAAATAGCAAAAATATAAGGTTCTGCGATATAATAAGGAATGTCACAACCCCTTTACCCCTGAAAGTAACAGACATTTTTCCCCTAAAATGCAGTGTTATTTGTAAATGTTTATATAAATCTCCATGTTTAAATTTGCTTCCAGATTTTTTGAGAAGTGAGAGATTCTAAATCAAATATGACTTTAAAATTCAATTTCTTAATTTTTGTATTTCTAATGGTGAAACAAAATTTGAAAGGACATGGATTAATGTCTTAACTAACCAGAGTTAGTAAACAAGACAAGGTTTATTTCCTAGCAAATATAACTGGAAAATATTGAGAATGTATATTTTAAAAACCATATAATACGGTTTTGGTTGAGTAAAAACAGAAGAATAGTTTCACAATGAAAGCATTCATTTATTCTAGGCTTTTTGTTTGCTGCGTTGGTTGCTTTTGTTGATTTGCTGTTTTTTTGTAGCTTTGGAGAGGTGTAGGAAAAGACCTTTAAAAGTCAGTGAATAAAATGTTAGATGATATTGACAGCTCAGGTAGATCAGAAGTAGCAAACATTCTACATACTGAGTCCAAATGAAATCCTATGTCTTTTCTGGTCTCATTTGGGAATTTGAACCTCTGATATGCCTACTTAACACTTGAAGCAGTTTGTAAACAATCAAAAGGCTATCAGACGTGTTCGATCTCATGTTTGAATCCATCCATCTTGCTCTTTTTTTTTTTTAGTAGTGATCTTGTGAAGCATAATTGGTTTTAGGTTTTTAGAGCATAGTCAGTAATCCACTTAAAGATTCCAACCACAGAAAACTTTCACTGGAAACCTTATTTTTTATGTACAGACACTAACTGCTGTTACAATGAGTGGATTATTATTGTAGGGGGTAAAAAACAGAATAATTGCAGTTAATATTTTCACTTGCTGAATAAACTGATGCACATACTGGATACTCAAAACAGAATTAAGAATCCCTTTCCATATTGAAAGACATTACGTGTGAAAATAGCAGTAGGCAATATAAAAGGGACAGATTTGTGCTGTTCAGTGCTCTTGCTACCCAAGCATTTTAGAAGTTGTAGTGCAAAGAATTCTCCATCTCTGTCTTGAAGAAAAAGTGGCAAATATATAGCACTGTCTGATTATAGTACATTAATTTTTGTAATAGGAAACCAGTGAGTTTACTATTTAGGACTGGAGGTTAAGCAGAAAATACAAAGGTTTAAGGGAACTGCTACAGAAATGTAAGGTTTCATTGATAGTACCCCACAGTAAAAAGAAAGAAATGACTTGATTTATTTTATGGCAGCCCCATCCAATTATAAAACAAAGAAAAAAGAAAAAAAAACCACTAAACCTCTGCAGATTGGGATCTTTTGTTCAGATGTATTTCTCAGTTTATCTACTACTCTGCCATTGCAGTGTTTGAGATCATGACAAGAGAGGTCTGAGGCATAATATTCTCCCATCTTCAACTAGATATGCAGGAGATCTTAAAGGAAAAAAAAACCACAGAAAAATCATACTGTCTTTACATATGACTTTTTAAGTCACAATGCCAGACTTAATACCATGAAGAGTGACATGTTCAGACTATATCCCAAAATGTACCAGACTGTGCCACACGAGGAAACAGACTTAGAGCACTCCCAAATGCTCAGACTTCCTTATTTGAGGAAAACAACAAAGAATATCCAAACTCTCTGTTTTTAATTTTTTCTTTTAATTTGGTTTTAGTCTTGCAAGTGTTTAGTAACACTTGATTTTATTTAACTGCAGGCTCTGAAGCTGTATCTTACTCTTGAAATATGGTAAGTAACTCTCATTTCTCTTTGAAGGCAGTGTTTAAACCTTTCACCAAAGAGGATACAGGTTAAAGATTTAGAGTCAGTCTTTCAAAGTAACTATATGTTGTGAGACATTCAACAACTTTCAAGTCCTGACTCTTCGAAAGCAGAAGTGTCTGAAGTGGTTTTACTCTCTATTAGCACTAGAACATTGGTGTCTATCTTAACTATGTGTATCAGCCATACAGCATGGCAAACTTAGCAGTTTCACCCATCCATGAAAAATAAGCAAAGTACGGTGTTTGCCTTTTGGGACTGAAAATAAAGCCACATAGAGAGATAAAAAGGCTGTGCAAGCCTAGAACAAAGAAACTCATGTAAGTGTAGCTCCAGAATAATTAAGTTCTTTTTAGATGGAGGCATGTATTTCCATAATGTAATAAAGGAAGACCAAGAATTTTTATCATTTTTTTTCTGAATAGCAATTAATTGAAAGCTGGAACATGGATAATCATTTGGCTTGGACGTACTGTTGCTCATTTTTGCCTTTTATTGTCTATGGCCCAATTAATTGTAAGTCTGTAAAAGAAATGAGTTTGGGACATTGAGAATTATACTGCCTTTCTTCAGGAATTCATAGAGCAGTAATTTAGTGCAAAGATGTTTACAGATTTACTTTAGAAGGTGTCATAGATTAAATGACAAGAAAATGTGGAAAATTACCAGACTCATTGCTAGATTATTTTCTGAGATCTTGAAATGAAAGATTTGCTTATTATTTAGTTTATATAATAATAATTTTCTTGTGTTTTCTGTTTTGAGGCATCAGTTGATGAGTCTGGATATTACTCCACACCTGCATGAAAGCACAGGTCAGAAAAAAATAGCTTGGATAACTTACTATAACTTCAACTTTTGAATCACAGCCAATATAGCACCTGAAATGGACAACTTTTCAGTAGACTCTTTCTAGAAATCGAAATGAAGTGAAAAACTACTTATTTACTCTATCTCTACAATTCATGAAGCCTTCTACTTAGTTAATTGGAATAAGACAATACTTAAATATAATAAGATGTGAGTGTTTTTAATAGTTTCTAGCAAAATCTTTTCATGTTGGATTTTAATTAAACAAAAGACATTCATAAAGAAGGTTGCGTTTTAAATAAATTTCTATTTAAATATTGAAGACATTTCAATGTTGTGAAAGTAATCTTTATCAAATTTGAAAACAAAAGGTTAATTTTTCTTACGTGAGTATTTAAAAAGCAAGGTTGTTTAAACTATAAATGTACACCACTAACACCAACATATTTTAAAAGACTGAAACTACCCTCTTCCAACTTATAAGTTACAAAAATTTTCATTAACTTAAATACCAGGACTGGAGAAACTTAGAACATAGTGTTTTGAAAGACAGACTTCTTTGTTAGTTTTGCCTTTGAACATTACACAGAAGAGGATATGGGAAGAAACAGCCATTGTATCAGATCCTTATCTTCTGAACAATACAGATTTAACTCTGAATTGTGAGTGGAGTGAAGCTAAACTTGGAAAAGAACAATGATGTGTTTATACACAAGGCACAGCTTTCTCATTTAAAGTGCCCGCCAGTTCTCCCAGGGAAGCTATAGACAATCCTTGCAATGTCTGATGAATCACACAGAAAATCAGATTGACACAGTGAAGAAGTTCCTCAATTGCTTTATAGGGTGTCTGTACTTATCTCTGTTAACCTCTACCACTGAAGGACATCCCAACTTTGAAGTAAACTTAGAATAAATATACACCGAAGAGGGAAAAGAAAAATAATTGCATGGGTTATTCACCTCTGAAATACAGGATTTAAGGAGTTACACACAGCAGAGGTAGTGTAACCCTTCTAAAATCCTGAGGATAATGCTTTTCTGTTCAGCAGCTGCTCTAGAGTGGCATCTTAATGTAGCAATGTTTGCTTACCTGACATGTCAGGAAAACTGGACTTTATTGCCCAAGTTAGTCTCTGCATCTTATAAATTTAAACAGAATGGCTTTTGTAGAAGGATGTCCACAAACCCTTGAAAAGATAAGTTAAAATAGCTCTTGAAAGGCAAAAAAGGAAGCAGAAAAAGACAGGTCAAAACATTGCTAAAGATTTGTGGATGGTAAGGCTCTTGTTCTGCTTCAAATATTTATGTATCTGAGTATTGTGGATTTACTAACTAAAAGTTACAGCAATTGAAAAAATAGCTTTAAAATATAGTGCAGTAACTGTACTTAAGTTTTCATGGAAATGATTTTTTTCTGAGTGTCGTGTCCTTCTTAACTCCTTGTTATGCAGTGTAATTGCAAGTAAGAATTCAAACACCGGAGCCATCTGATCAAAGTCAGCAACTTTTTTACAGGCGACTATTTAACTAACACAGTAAATGCGTATAACAAAATTTAACAAAATCTAAGAAAGCTGTTTTAACACCTGATTTTCTATGATTCTATGATTCTATGCTGCTCAGCCCTGCCGTTATCCCTGCCCCACGCTTGGGCGCCAAATTTAATGTTATGGTTTGGCTGTGACTGACAACAAAAGCGCCACGTGGCCGCCCCTCCCCCTGCCGGGGTGCGGAGGAGAATGGAAAGAAACAGGCAGAAACTGGTTAGTCAGAATAAAGGCAGTTTAACAGAACAGCAAACAAAGGGAACAGGAACAACAATGGTACAGATAAGGCGAATACACAACACAAACAGCAGGAAGGGACAGAGCCACTCTCACCATCCGCTGCCACACGCTCCTGAGCCGCGAGTGAGTTCCCGCTGCCCAGCTCCCCCCCCACCAGAACCCAACATGACGGCACATGGTATGGAATATCCTGCTCTGTTAGGCCATTTTGGGTCAGCCCGCCTGGCTGTGCCCCTTCCTGGATTCTGGTGAAAATTAACGCTGTCCTGGCCAAACCCAGGACACAGGGTTACATATGATCCTTGAAAACTATACGTGTCTCATTTTATGACAGAAAAGCTTTCCCTAAAGAAATCCTTTCCTTCTTGCTTAACATAACCTTATCAAGGGTGACACTTTCATTGCCTTTACAGTACAGTCACTTTTACAGTCAGCAGCTGCCAAGAGCTTCAGAGGAGACAGTCAGATCCCATACCATCAAGATCTTAAATATCATAATGAAGTTAACTTCTTTAAAAATAAATATGTAAATACAAGTGAGTTTTTAATGCATATATGTATATGGCCAAATATGCACATAAGTGTTAAAAATTCGTTGCTTGGGGGATATCCGTATTTAGAGAGATATTTGTACTTGCACCAGCTCTCAAGCTAGCCCATTGTTTTGGAATTAACTATCTTTTCTCTGTGTATTACAAAATCATTCTTTTTCTTGAATTTCAGCCTATGTGATGTTTTCTGGGGTATTTTGTTATTATTCTTTCTTGGTTGTCGGTGGAGATGGTGTTGTTTTCCGTTGTTTCGTTTTTTGAAGACACTCTTACAGTAGGAGCAAATCAGCTTGATGCAGGAGATTGACCTGGAAGGCTACTGGCTCTTACAGCTTTGCACTGCATGCCTTATGAGAAATTGTAATGTTAACTAGAAGGCTGTAAATCCCTGATGAGATTGCTTTCAGAATTCTTATCAGCTAGTACTGCCAAAATACTTAATTTCATTCCTCCTTTTTGGTTACTGGTATATACATCCAGTCAGACTACTGTCCTCATAAAATTAAGCTTTCTACGGTGCAAGCATAGTCTTGTGTGCCTACACTCAAATTTGCAATAAAACTGAAATATTTGTCTTACGATTCTTGCTGTAACCATGACAAGTCGCCTTGGCAGAAGGTCAGAAATTCATTGGTGACGTACAAACATAGAGGTGGCTGCTGACAGTTTGAAGGAAATGGACTTTTGGTCTGTTTTTAAACTTTATAACCATGTAAACTTTCTCTCTTGTCTCCCTGAAAATGACATCTTGTATTCACCTGTTGCTTACTACCCTCTGTTTTCAAGCGTTATGACGAAGCTGTAAAATGCCTTGTCTTTTTACAGCACTTATGGTACAGGTGGCTCTTTTTCTCATTCTTCAAGGTTTTCTATTTTGTGTGCCACTCTTACTAATGCAATCGAGACGCTTCAAACTTTTTAGGCAAGCAACCAAAGAAAATATCTGTTTAACCAGAACACAAGTTAGCTTTACTCTTTCTTAATTCAATCATCTTGCCATCTGTATGTTAGTTGTTTTGGACACCTGTTTCTGAAATTAAATGTGTAAGATGACAGTTTAACATGCTAAATATTTTGTAGACTATTTGCTGCTAAGTAAAACAGGGTGAGGTCTGATTTCTGGCCTAAGACCTAGAGGCACAGCCTGACGAAACTTGCATGAAAAGTTACATAGTGTCTAAGTCCTCCCTCTGCTTGTGTTATTTACCGGTATAGAAATATCCTTAGACAGGATCAATTCTGTAGCAGGCTGTATTCTAGACATCTGAACCCAGATCATTCTATAGTAAAACAGCTGAAATAGTCCCTTTCTAAAGCTGAGAAGAAGATGAAAAGAATTCACTAATTTTTCTTCATTAATTATGGAAGGAGCCAAAGTTTAGATAAACACAACTACGCTGTAACTTCTAAAGTTAAACTAAACTGTTAGTATATTATTTTAAAATATGTCTATTTAAATATCCACTCTTCAAAATGGAAGTGGAGTGTATGAATTTTTGCAGTCTCAAATAGCAATTTAACTCTATTAAATGGCATATTTCACTTCAACACAGAAACCAAGCTTTTGTAAGGATTTCCACTCTTCTGATTTTGTAATTCCACCTGTAGTTATTAAAACTCCAATAGTTAGAAACCTTTTCCATTGTTGTTGTTTTACCACTTAATCTTTGAGAACACATTTATTGTTCTGCTTACTGTGTTTATTGATGTATATTACTACTCTATAAATCTTTTAAACTAATCACTCAAAAAGCAAAGTTAACTGAAATAAAATCCTGAAGTCACATGTGATTAAAAGAACCACAAACATGTGCAAAATTTCATATTTCTAATCTTGTGTTTTTATCTTTCTTTACTTTTAGCCTGTCCTACTCAATCACACTCAAGTCACTGAAGTCTTCAGTAAATCCTCGGCCAGATTAAAGGAAGATTTGTTACATGTCGTTAGTGACCAGAGTTTTTTTCCTGGCTTCCATTTGTCTCTCCTGACAGGTATGCAACTTTCAAATAGAGAGGTTCAGTGCAGTTTATTCTCCATCATGGGTTGTTTTGGTTTTTGTTTTTAATCAGTAGCTCTTCATATTCACAATCAATGAAGTGGCGGTGAAAAGGGAAGACGTACGAGAGAGCTTGGTGGTTTTGCCCATTAAAATACCTCATCTTTCTGCAGGGGTCATCAAGAGGTATACTGTCATTTTACTAACTCTGTGAAATACCTCTTCTATCTTCTGTCATAAATACACAGGTGGAAAGAAAGGGGTCCTAGTCATGTCTCACTTTCCAACAGTAGTATAGCTTATTTGGGGGCAGACTTCATCAAAACACTACTGGGCGTACAGCACTTTCCCCAGTAGCCTCATGCCTGTCAAGCACCATTTCATTGCAGCAAAATACCTGGATCAACAGGATCATTATTTTGGACAGGAGCAGAGTAAAGCTAGAGGTAAGAAGAGAAAATGCATTTTGACAAATATAGGTAGCGCTAGTAATCCCCAGATACTATGCCCTGAGTGATGGATTGATGTTCATATGGCAATAAACTAGTCTGTTTCCAGTCATTGACAGCAGTCTACCTTTTAGCGTTTTCTTTCAGTCTTTAATTCCCCCTGGATAAACTACCGGCACTTAGGAAAAACCATGTATTAATGCGGATGTATGTCAGTTAAGGAGGAAAATACAAGAGTGACTCACAAGCTGATTTCTCACCATTTCCATGTTCCAAACCGCTTTTGCACCCATCTACACATTTTTAATTTCTGCTCAAATTAATCTTTGAAGGGGACAGACTCAGCAGGTCATCAGTGGTACTATACTAGTAACAGAAAGCTGAAGGCCAGTAACACTGTATTAGTATCTCTGGCTCAACAGAAATTATTACTACATGCAATTCTCATTTTATTTTAATGATTTCCCATATGGAGTAAGTAGGAAATTACGGGGAAAAGAAAATGTTGACTAACAAATGTATTTAAAATGTTTTTAAAGAAGTATACCTAGACAAAATTTTTAGAGCTAAGAAGGAAGGTTTTGGATTAACAAAATCATTTTAATAATTCTGATTGAAAATAAAAATGAGAGTAAAATCTCCATGCTTGTATCATGTTTAAATTTCTCCATGAAAACATCCCTGTAGAGATTAGTTGTTTTAATGAATTTCTACACTGTCTCTGAGGAAGTGGATTTAAACAATGCAGTGAGATCAAGCAGGAATATTTTCAGTAGCATGTAGTAGAAAATAGTAGCCCTACATACCTGTACCATATTCTGTTCAAGCAGCAGGAGCCCTTTATGCCTGTTAGAACAAGAGTGAACCGTGGCCAAAGTTGTGGGAGGTCTCAGACTTGGGTATGTAAGAAAATGCTTCCTTTTCCTAGGGTTGTGCAGCAGAAGGTGGTAAAAAAGGGGAGAGCCTTATTTTGTCTTCTTTTTGTTGTTTCCAGAAATCACAGAATGGAAAGAGATGATCATCATGAAGCTTTTTAGAAGCAAGTATCTTAGCTGTGAGAATGAAATTTTTTGTACGGAATGTCCTTGGTGAGAAAAATGCAATGAAAAAGAAAATACTTCCATGCTCTACTGAGATGGAAGCATTCAAACAGATAATTCAGTATTTAACACATTGGAAAGGTCACTAAGAGTTCATCATGGAGCATTTTTTGTGTAGAGTCACTACGTATGTATTGCTGAGCATAGGTTCATTCTTCATATAAACATTATGCCCTACTCAAGAGTTAGAAACGTCATTCAACTCTACCTACAAAGGCAAATTTGGTAGTTCTTAATGCATAGTCTAATACAGTATTTAGTGCCCTTTACTGTAGAAAAGTTTAATCATCAGCCAGTGAAGATACGTCTTTTGGGTAATATATGCCTATTCCTCTATAATTTGTTGTGTTGTCATGGTTTTAATTGCATTTATTATGATAAATATCTTGATCTGGAACTCATTTTTTTATGCAGACAAGATTTAGCTTAATTTAACTTTCTTGACTATATTTGCGTGTAGAAAGTAAGAAAAAATGTCTTTATTTCATGTTTTTAAATTATTTCAGTGTTTCTCCCGTTTTACATGCCCCCTGTATTCCTTGATGTTCATAATAACACCATCATTAAACACCTGCATAACCTACAGATTAGCAAATATAAAAACAAACACCAAGTGGTTTTCCAGGCTTCTTCAGACGCATCAGAAACCAGTGTGGGGAAAGATGGCCTTTCCACATGGTTTAAAGATACAGCAAGCCAAGTGGAAGAGTTGCAAAGAAACCTAAAACACCTTGGCAGCACAATTCCTCCATGACAGTGGGATCAGGACAATGTCTCTGTGTAAGCATCCACTTCTTGTAGATCTTTCCTTTACTTGCACCATTACCTTATGAAGAGATAATACCAAACCTCTTCCAGATTCTGCCCATGGCAGATGAAACAATTACTAACTCCTGTCCCAGATATATAGCAGCCACAGCATAATTACTTTTCCAAAACTCTCTGTAAGCCCAGGGAGGTGTGGAGTCTCCTTCTCTGGAGATATTCAAGACCCGCCTGGACAAGGTCCTCTACAGCCTACTGTAGGTAACCCTGCTTCGGCAGGAGGGTTGGACTAGATGACCCACAGAGGTCCCTTCCAACCCCTAC
>Ga0065711_1043298_pt1 | contig 14807 bp, 12 predicted proteins | sample Hoacrofraction12_FD_59098 | JGI IMG/M metagenome (GOLD analysis project Ga0065711, IMG submission 59098) | Hoatzin crop microbial communities from Cojedes, Venezuela - Epithelial fraction 12 v2 (version 2) | ecosystem: Host-associated > Birds > Digestive system > Esophagus > Crop | place... | reverse complement strand
ATATAGTTGGGATTTGGAAGAGTGGTTCTGTTGACAACTGTTCAATTTGATCGTGAAGGACATTAACTGCAACACTTAAGACCTACCTCTAAAACTTTGTTTTAAAATAACCAGAACCCCAGCAGCCCAACCCTGGGACTTCAAATGAACAAGGTAGAATGCAGAAACAAGCTGAAAGCAGCGAGCAGCCTCCGGTGATGACTCAAGATCTACAGCAGGTTACACCAGGTCCTTTGCCTGCAGCTCAGCTGACCACTTTAATGCCAACTGCAGTCGCTATAAAAAAAGTAAGTTTCCTCAAATAACTTTCAGAAAGAAAGGTATTGAAATTGCTCCTTCAAGCACTAACAGCAAAACCATAGGCACCACGCTTATTGCAGTATTTTTACAAAAATTCTATTGTGACAAAAGATAGTAAGAAATCTCTATTAAATCTTCTAGGTTTCTGCTAAATAATTGGGCCAGTACTAATTCTAGAAACTAAGAAATTGGGATGACTGCTTGGTACATCTCTTATAAATGCGACTTTAAAATGTTGTTCTCAAAGAAACAAAGTGAACTTTAAGATTGTCTTTCTTCAAGCGTACTACTACAGTTCTCCAGGCTTCACCTTCATGTAGAAACTGTTCTTTCCTTCAGGGGTAGATAATAGCTTTAGTATTAAAATAAAGGTCTTTCTAAGTTCTATTTAATAACTTCTCATGTTTTCAATGTAAATCAAATGCTTGATTCCCCAGAAACAGCATGTTTGCTTAAACACTGTGTGAATAGCCTGGAAGGTGTTTGTAGATCACAAAAGAAAACTCTTGTTAACTGCAGTCTGCATTGTATGTGAACATCTGACATTTTCATCAGATAAACCCTCTTGTATTGAGGGAGTTTGGGTTTTCCTCCTGCAGTGAGGAATAGGCACATGTGCCAGGCTCTCCTACAGTGTATATTTACACTTTACTGAAGAATTTGAACACTGATGATAAAGCACACAAAGTATCAGTTCCAAACCAAATATCACCGAGGTTAAAAAAAATAGAGATAAACCTTGAACATAAAGCTCTTAACCAGGCTTGAAATGAATTGCAGTAATTTATCCCCTTCCCATGGCAGTCACCTTGTGGTAACTTCAGAATTTACCAATTCTTGGAGTCTTCTCGGATGCCAAAAACCCGACCACAACTTGACCTGCAGTACACCCTGTTCTTCCCTTTACATCCGAGTTTGGTGTGCTGCTCTTGTAACACCTTTCAGTCTAAACTTGTAGCAGTGCCACATTCTGCTCTGACTTCAATAGCTGTAAAAGTTCTGACACTTAGGGGTTTTTTGCGTAGTCTGAAAGCTGACCATTCTCACTGTTCTGGACACCTGTATTTTAGACTGAAAAATTTTTTTCCTAGGCAAAAAAATGTGCGAAAAGGAAGGCTGACACAACAACTCCTACTACTTCAATATTCACAGCGAGCAGTGACTCTTCTGCAACATTTAATGAAAGAAAAGCTGTTCAAGCATGCAGAGGTGAAAATGAGCATATGACACCAAATAAGCTTCTGAAGAGACACTTGCCAGATTCTCAACAGTCACCTCATATTCCTAATAAGATTCAGTTGTCAGAACAACTAAAACATTGTAATGAAATACTTCAAGAAATGTTTTCAAAGAAACATGCAGCATATGCGTGGCCTTTCTTAAAACCTGCAGGCGTTTCATCTTTCTCACTTTGTGAGAAGCAAGGGATCACCAAATGTCCTACAGACCTGGGAACCATTAAAGTAAGTATGTTTCAGAAGGAATTAGACTACTTGTGTGCTTGCTTTAATAAATTGTGTAATGACTGGATTTTAAGTGTTAGCTGAAAAGGTGTAATGAAAGCTATTTCCCCTTTGAAAGAAATAATGGGCATATAACTTCATACACCTATCTCAACAAATTAAGCCACAGCTCATTGAAAAAAGTCTTGAAGTCTCACTGCAACTATGTGCATGGTGGCTAATCTACTTATCTGTTGATCAAACTAATAAGTAGTGAGGGCATTACCATCTCCATGAAGCACTTCCCATCAGGCTGTGTGTTAAATATCTTTCAGTCTGTGTATGCAATGCTTTTGCTAACACCCTACAAAACACAATGCAATTCTGTAATGTCAGTGTCAGTACTGGATATTTGCATCACCATTCACATTTTCTGTAAAAATGAACCCTTCTAGATGGAGAATCTGGACAGTGCTTTGTGAACACTTGGCACATCTGTCTGAGGTTCAGGGATTTAGCCAAGTTAAGATCCACCTTTGTGGGAAGGGTTAAATTTTAATAGCTTATTGGACTGTCTTGAAAACTGGCTTGTGCAATATAAAGGTTATTTCCCAATTTCTAGCCCACTTCTTTGACTCAAACAATTATGGAATAGGCTTTGTATAAATACCATGCTTAGAATCAAGAACAAGTGCTGAGTACATGACCAAATAAAATCACCTGAACATTCTTGTCTTGGCCTAGTACTGAAACTAGTATTACAAAGTCCTTACAGCAACTACAGTTAGCAAATCTTAAGAGGAAATTCTGTTATTTTGTTAAAAGGACAATGTTGAAATGAGAAGCAGGTCTTTCCATAATGGTTCTTACAATATTTACTGTTTTGATACAAGCTGAACCTGGTACTGGACATCAAAATTCTTCCTCTTCTCTTTCTGCAAGTTCATGGTGACGCTCTCTACCTTTAAGCTGTAAATGTGCATTAATTTTCTTTTCCTTTAGAAGAAAATGGATAATTATGAATATAATGATATACAAGAATTTGCTGCGGATGTTAGATTAATGTTCATGAGCTGCTACAAACATAATTCTCCAGACCATGAAATAGTTGCTATGGCAAGAAAACTTCAGGTGAGTATCACTTAAGTCAGACTTGAAAAAGAGTAAGACTAAGATTTCTTTGTGGCCCTGTGCCCTGATGTAGCATCTACTGATGTTACCAACTACTATGTTGCCGTGTCATTCTAGAAAACAAGCAGCAACTTCATAATGCTTTTACAAATATGAACAACATGCTGACCCAAAACATGCTGTTCCCAAACCTGATTCTTTAGGATGTTTTTGAGAGGCACTTCACCAAAATTCCTGATGAACATGTTGCAAGTGTTCCTCTGCCACAGCCTACAAGAGAAATGACAGAAGCTTATTCCAGTGAGAGCAGTAATGATGACTCTTCAGAAAAAAAATCACCTGAAGATTCTAAAGAGGAGAGAACAGTGCACCTTGCAGAGCTTCAGGAGCGAGTAAGCATTAGTATTCAATGTGCATGATTTATAATATAGTGCCACTTGTAATTGTCCATTCTAAGGCTTAGCACTAAGAATCAGTATCTAAAAGATTCTACAGTCATTTGTTTTTCTTAATACAGAACTTTATTCCAGTTTGGAATTATCTCCAAATATGAAGTGAATAGTGCTTCAGCAAATGCAAACTGGTTTTAGTGAAAAGTTGCTTTAGTACTCTTGCCTACCATTTCTTCAGATGACTCTCACACTTTTAAAAAAATAAAACTGTGTTGCTGTGGTATAATGAGAGCATCCAGATACTCCACATATAGCTTAGTGGCATATTCTTCTAACAATGGTTTTCCTTCATAAGGTTGAAGACCTCTCTTACGCTCAGTCTCTTTTGAGCCACACAAAAGCAAGTCATTAAATTCTACTTCAGAAAGCTCAGTATGAAGTAAAACGGAAGGAATCTTATGTTCATGCTAATGTGAAGCATGGCCTTGCTTCACTGGCTGAGTGGAATGAGTCTTGCTTTTGCTTGGACATGATGCTTTAACCTGCTGCTGCTGTATCTATAAACTGTGGGGAAAATTAGCATTTGTTCTGCTAGTCAAGGGACAGTCTAGTTTTCAGACTACATATATATCTACATATACACATATATATGTACATATACTACATATGCATATACATGTATATGCATATACATTGTTGATTTATGAATATGGGCATGAGGACAACCAAAAGTCTGCAAGACAGCCTTTGCAACAGGGAAGTATTTCAGTGTGTCTGGTCAGATTATGAGAACTGGAATACATCTTCCTTCTAATTCCTATGAGATTTAACCAAACTGGTGTTAGGTCTTTCTCGAAGCTGTTAGTATGTCCCAACTGGCCATTTTATATCACAGAGTATCTGGGATTCATGGGTCAAAGATGCACAAGCCTGGTCCCACTAGCCTAATTCAGTAGCACTGCAGAGGTCTAACCTAGTAAGGCACTTACGTGCTTCCCAAATGCTTGAGATTAAAGAGAAGCTGCTGGGTACTCCTACAGTGATTTTTGCTTTTGTTTATTCCTCACAGGATGCTAGAAGACATATGCTGTTAGAAAGGTCTGCATAAAATAAGTAGCCTTACATCTTCTATATCCATAGTCTGTGATTAATCTATAATATAGTAAGATGCTTGGAAAATAAACCCCACTTGGAAAGCAAACATCCTATTAATATCCCCTCAGCTGCCACAAATCTCCTGTGATATTTAGGACCAGTTTGTTATTCCTCCTACATTGCATAAGATTATCAGCATTCATTTTCTGCTTTTGATAGCTTAAAGCTGTTCACCAGAAATTGCGGGCTTTGACCGGAGCATACTTACCTAGACTGAAAAAGAAAGAAGGGAAGTCTGAAAGGGAGAAAATCAAGGAAAAAGCTAAAAAAGAAAGCCTGATTCAAAAGAAGAAAAATCTAAAACACAAGAAGAAATCTAGGAAAAAGTTGTCTTTAAGCATGTAAGTGTGGGGGACTTGTGTGGGTGTCAAATTGATTTTTAAACTGCCGTTACTGCAGCACACTTTTTTCTTGCAGTCAATCAAAGAAAACCACGCAGCAGGTCTTTTTGGCACATAAGTCAGAAGATGAAGATGGTGCCAAGCCTATGAATTGTGATGAAAAACAACAGTTGAGTTTGGACATAAATAAACTCCCGGAAGGTAAGCTTGGGAAAGTAGTCCATATAATACAGTCAAAAGAACCTTCACTGAGGAACTCTAACCCTGATGAGACAGAAATAGACTTTGAAACTTTAAACGCTTCAGCACTCAGAGAACTAGAGAAATATGTGGCAACCTGTTTGAGGAAGACACCAAGAAAGCAGCAGGGTATGTAGCAAAAATGATTCCTAAAAAAAAATAAAAAAACAAAAAAAAACCCCACAAAACAAAAAAAAAAACACAAACAAAAAAAACCAAACAAAAAAAAAAAACACTAGATTTGTTTTCTGTTTGCTGTCAATGTTAATTTCTGTTTCACATGCAGCTAAAAACGCAACAAAGTTCAAAGAACAACTTAATTCGGAGAAGAAACAAGAGCTAGAGAAGAGACTACTGGATGTCAGTGGGCAACTAAACCCACAGAAGGAGAACTTAAAGTGTAATGTGACTCTTACTTTTATTCATTTGCAAAAATAGCTTAAAGTGGGATTCTCCCCTTGGGCTTATGTACTATTGTGCAGCTGGGGACTTTCTCCTCAGAGCAGCTGAGGTCTTAAGCTTCCCTTTGCTAGTTTTAAGATACTTTCTATGCCGAGCGAGCTGGTCAGCAGCAAATTTGGTCAGTCGCTTGTCCTGTCTAAAACATCTTCCTTATTCTTGCACCTAATCCTTTATTACAGGTAAAGATGGTAACAGTTTCAGAGCATAAGGCACACTGAACATCCTTCTCCCTTATGCTGACATATGAAAACATGGTGGGGGCAGGAGGAGTGTCCAACAGTCTATGTATTTGTTTGCAATTCACTTTCTGTGGCTTAGATTCAAGAACAACAAATTCTAGTTATACTTAGATTGCAGCCTCACTAGCACTGTCATGCTAGCATCAGGGACAGGTGTGATGTGTTGCCTTAATCTTAAGGAAGTGCCCTAGGAGAATCAGTTCAGTTTTTCAGGCAATATTGCATTCAATATCAAAGTCAGACATTCAGTACATACTTGAGCGTGTCTACACCTACCGGTGGTTCTCATCAGGGACTGAGAACAGATCAAGGCAGCTGATGCTGCATCAAGTTCTTCCTCATCAAACTAGTGAGTGCTATTATTGCCCTCTATCGGATAGCTATTAAGGTCCTTTGTAAAGCTAGTTAGGTGAACTGGTAAGAAGCAGCCCTGCAAGACACAGGCTTGCATCCAGCATTAGCTTAGGCAACAGTCTTCCTGTCTGGTATACGTGAAGACTTGAAAACATCTTAGGAAGAAAAACTTAAATAAGTAGCTGAAATCAATTGTGAAGGATATGCTGTGGGGAGAGGGAGGAGGCAGGCCAGTGGCTCTTTACAACAGGCATCTGGCTTGTTTACAGGGAAGAGCTTAAGCTGGCACTTAAGCTACATGGATACCTGTTTCCCTGGACACAAGTCTCTGTTATCTCCAAAGCTTCCATCGGAGCAACACACTTTGAAAAAGCTTTTTGACTGCAAAATCACTATAAATTGAGTTAAATCAACCCTGCAGATGCAAAATAGTCAGATGGTGGGGAGGTGGCAAAAGATGACAATTCTGGAGTGCATATGATTTGAGAAAGAGGAGAATTGGCTGTAAAGACCTCAGTGTGCAAGTCTTGCAGTAGCAACAAGCATAGAATGGACTCTTAACAGCAGGAAAAACTTCTGGGAGGGAAATTGCTTGAATAATATCCTGAGACACCAGTTTTAACCTACTTTAGCATTATAAATTGTGTGTTTACAGTTCCTTCTTAGCTGTTTCATTCATTCAGCTAGCTTGCTGCTGGTAAACCTCCCTCCTCTATAAAGGTCTCAAATCCATTGCTAAATGGACAGTGGACAAGGAAATGGCAGAAGACAAACTGTTACATGGAAGAATAGACCTAACAAAGTTGATCCTAGTCTTGTATATGAAGACTGCTCCATTGCAGGTTGTTCTAAATTCTTTCTTTTTCTCCTGCAGTTGAAAACAATGCTGAGTCCAGTATTGGACCAAGCAGGCTGAGCGACAGCAGTGACAGCAGCAGCTCCTTGGACTCTGGCAGTAGTACTAGTAGTGGCTCTAGCTCCTCAGATAGCAGTGACTCTGAATCAGGTCAGAAAGCTTCTGTTTGTGTAGGCAATTAGTCTACTGTTCCACATGCTTACCAAGGATTTCAGTTACCCTTGTAAGCTTGTTCCATGTTGAACGTGCAATTCCAATGCTATTAAATGAGTGTCCTTACTACTGAGTTTGTGGGGGGGAACACCAAGAAAACCCAAACCAAAAAACACTACAACATCCACCCAACTTATCAGTGAAAAACTTCAGGAACAAAAATCGGCAAGAGATCTGTGTATCTAACCTGGAGACTTGACTACTAGGCTATAGCTTACTCTTGTGGCTTTGATTCCTTTTTGAAAGTGTGATTTACTTTATTTTCATCTTCTGGTCTGCAGCATGAAGGGTGTGTTACCTCGAGAGTAAGGCTTTGTCCCTAAGATGAGGGACAAAAGTGCCAACAGCATTGACTGTAAAGCCAAAGTCTGCCCTGATGCTTAAGTTGTATCAAACTTCTTCCAGGGACATCACAGTGCTGCAGCATCAGGATATCAGAATGATGTTTCTCTCTGTACACAGAACTCTCTCTAGTTTTCTAGGACAGAACAGATCTGCCAAACTGGAGGTCTTCAATGTAGCTATCTGCATGAGGTAACAGTGTAAGCTGAGATGAGTGCTCAACCCTTTGCAGTGTGGGGAAGCAAACAGTCAAGTCACTGATGGCAGCAAAGACCTTGACCCTGCAGGAATCCCTGTAGGTTTTTTATATCTGGGAGAAGTTCTCTAAACTCATCAAGCTGAAGTCAAAAGTATTCAGGATAGAATGTTCCTTTCACTGTGAGCTCTGACTGTCTAGGTACAACTGCAACTTGCATCTTGTATGTGTGAATAATGAAACACATGCAACTGATTTTATTTTTTTCATCTCCCTCTTTCTGCCCACTCACTGTATTTACAATTACAGAAACCTGCTCAAAACAGACTGAAGCCAGGCAGAACTGTCTAGCTCCTATGGAAAAGCCTAAGGTAAACCGACCAGAATGGAAATAACATTTTTGCCCTAAACAGTTACCTGTTGCATACAGTGGTACTCAAAATCACACAACTTTATCAGGAAATAATGAATGTGGCTTGAATGCTACTTGTTCCATAGACCTTACTTACATGGAGATGTCAAATCTGCTGTTTGTTAAAAGTAGCTTATGTATCCGTATAGAAACGGATGTACTGGGAGAACTGCTGAGGCTTTTGCCTCTTACAGTCATTGTGGTAATTCCATGTTGGTTGAAGGAGAAAGGAAAAGAAGAGAGGAGGACAGTGCTCCACACTTCCCAAACTTCCACTCCAGCCATCTCCAAAAAAGGAAAATACTCTTCAACTTGATCTTTGAGTATAGAATTGACCTAATAAACAGTGCAAACCCCCTTAAATGTTTTCTTTATGAATAACCTCATTTTACACCTGAAAAATAAATAAATTGTACAATATACTAGTCATTTTCAGGATACTTTACTTATTATGGTATTATTATGAGCAACAGCAGTTCTATCTAGAAATAATTTTTAATGTCTCAAAGATTGAATTGCTATGTTCCTGTATATACACTGAGTGTTAATTCTTGTCAGGGGTAGCTGCCTTTCATAATTTCCCTTGAAGCTACCAGAGATGGAGACCTTGGATTTCAAAGCAAGATCACAGCAAAGCCTCCATTCTTCTTACAACAGGCTTGCTTTCACTTGAAGTGCTTAGTTGGATACAGGAAACTAGGCTGCAAATTTATTATTCAGCTGCTCCTTCTGCACTTTCATAAGCAAAGACTGAGGGAAGGAATTATGCAACACCTTTTTTTCTTTTTTGTTTAAAAACTGCAGCCTCTGCAGTGACAGAATGACAGCAATAAACTTGACAAAACAGGATCCAGGAATTAAATTTCAGCTTGATCAGTTATAGCAGCACCTGACTGAGTAACAAAAATGATCATATCATAAATCCTCACATTTACATCTTGTTCTCGTGGGTTTTCTGTATCTGACAGACCAAGGAAGTGCCCTTTACCTCGTGGAGTTTTGTCATCTGAACTCATAGAAAATGCTACCTTAGTATTACAACACAAGGACTACTGAATCCTATAAACAGTGAAAACGGGGCAGGGGTGGGGAAAGAGGATGAGATAGCTACAAAAATTAAGATTTGGCTGTATTTACTACTGCAATCTCTTTCTAGAGAATACCACTGCCTTTACAGAGGAGATCCTGCGATGTGCTGCAAGCACAGCCCTCATCACTCACCACTAGCTTGCCAAATCATGGATCATCTGAACTGCAGCAGCCACCTCCCAATGTACTGCAGAGGCTTCAGCCTTTACAGAATAGATCACTTAAACAAGCAGAACAAAATTCCCAGTCTTCCTCAGGTAACAACTTCATGGCAAGATGCATGGCTACATTTGACTGCTGAGGAAAGAAGGGATGGCAGAACTAATGTTTGTATTGCTCAACAAGGGTTTCAGATTACTGGGGTGCTTGTGGTGGGGCAGAATAGCATTTTAAAACAGGAAGACATGTTCATGCCTCCCTATGATAAGATGGAAATTGATACCTAATGAACCTAGGGTTACATGAAGTCCTGAACACCTTAAGGCAGGAATTGGACGCTTACACTTAAACCCATCACCACCACTCAAGTTCATGTCTGAAATCCCTATTAGCCAAATTTAAGCCTTGGTGATATAGGCCCTCTGAATTGTTTGCTGTTGTCTAGACATATCAAATATTAAGTGGCTTAGAAACTTGATCCAAGGAGTTATTCTCTTCCCTCCTTCACTCCAAAAAGTCTAACTCCAGACACTTCTGAGTTTTTGGTAAAAGACAGCTTGAGCTGGTAGCTGATTAACTAAGAAATCAATTTAAAATTAATTAAAAATAACTGTCTCAAATCATGCAGCTAGGATACATCTCAAAATTAGGTCACTGTTTAGATCTGTGGATTAACTGGATATGAATATATGTAGGACTACACTTTGCGTGTTAGGGGAAATCATACTCTACTCCTTTCTCAGGTATAAACTTGGCTGTATCTCCTCTGTGTGATGTGCCAGACCAGCAACTTCCTCAGAGTACTCCAAGGACAGCTCAGCCTTCTGTCACATTCATTTTAGAACTGGATACTCAGAGCAACTCATTGAATTTTGTAGAGAATCCCACTGTGTCAGGCATTTCTGTGAGGTTACCTGCATCTCTGAAATGAGCTCTAGATTTTAGACTTGTGACACTTCTGACGGCATGGGTATAGGCCTGGTGTGTTGCTGAATTCAGTGGTGGCTTGTTACGAAGCTCAACTTACGAAACTGGTAATCACAAGCTTTCCTTCATATCAAAAAGCAGTGTATCTCAATGAGAGGTTCTGTGAAGGCTGGCATTGCTTCAAGGAGCTCTAAAATGCACGTTTCAAAGTGTGTGGCTGCAAATACATTTGACGCAGCCTCATGTTCCTGTGTTATGTCTAGAGCTTTAAGAAAACTTAAACTCATCGTAAGTTGGCTTCAGGTAGATCTTCTTAGCAGGTATAACAGGTTGATCAATTGATCTTAACAATGGGGTTAGACTTTCTTGAGTATGTGAAGCTCCTGCTTTATTTTGGAGTGTTCAGTGCTCAAGACTGTCAAGAGGATTCCAGCTGCCTGTATGAGGATAAATGATCTTTGAAAGATGTCTATTATATTGAGAGGGACACCTTAATATGCTAGTTCTCTAGTCTGGAGGAGAACAAGTTTCTGATAACAGAATTCAATCTAGGCTTTGCTTAACTGGACCTAGAATCCATAAGAATGGAGATCTTAGGATTTGGAACCCTCTTCAATAGTACGTGAGGGACTTCAGAGGTTTTTCATCCTATTTTATTCCACTGTATAGTAAAAAATCTCCTGCTCACTTGCAATTATACCATCTTGGAGGCAATGCATGGGGCATAGGGTAAAGGCCAGGTACTGTTCTTGTCTTGACTTTTGGAAGCTCTGAGGTCTTTCTGAAAACCCCTTTTATGACAAACTGGCTGAGGGTTTGAGACTCTGCCTTCACCATTCGAGATTCAAACATCCAAAAACTTTACCCTTTACATAAAAAAAACCCCACGCAACATGTTAAGTTTCTTTTTAAACATTTACTTAAATACTGAAACATCACAAACTATAGTAGTGGATCATTGCTGAATGATATAAAATACCTGACTTGTCTATATCTGGTTCTAAAACAGTGGCTTTTACAGGTTACACCTAGATTTTCATCCTAGAAGGTCTTTAGAAAGGGAATGTAACAAAGTAATACACAAGATTAAAAAAAAACCAAAAAAACACTACCCTATAATACGTGGCTTTTGTTAACCATGAGATATTCTGGCCAGGCCTTAGTATTGCAAAAGTCTATTTTCAGGCTTACAGTAATGACTATAGGAAATTGTATCTGTTCCTGCATTTAAAAAGTTTTTTGAAGTCTTAAAAACTTTGTGGAAAGTGTTTTTCACACAAAATAGTGTGGACCTTCTGCAGTAACGCAGCATATCAGAGCTGTTAATCTGAAGTTAGTATTGTCAAAATAGTACTTCTACTTTGCCTGTGTAAGTGTTGGGGGTTTTTTCCCTCACAAGTAACAAAGAGGTAACAGCATGGATTATTTGTACATCCTGTAGGCTACTGGAAATGTCACGGCTAGCCCTTACTGGCTGATCTACTTGCCTTTTAAAACGCAAAACAAACAAACAAAAAAAAACCCACCACTGAAATAGGCTGTAGAGCTTTAGGCAAAATGAGTTTACATGATGAATGAGGTACTCTTAAATAATGCTGGAATAAAAACAGAATAGGGCTGCGTGAGGAGGGGACTGGGGGTGAGCAACTGGCAAGGTGCTGTGTTGATAGTTTCTGAGCAAATTTCGGGACATTCTGCTGGGACTTGTCCTAGAATTAACCAGGAGTTAATTTCTCATCTATAGTTGACGTTATCCATTCCTTTCCCTGACCCAAACTGGAAGTGGTCCAGTTCAACTTCAGCTTAGGAAATGTTTGGGAGCATTTCTGTCATTCAGAATCAAACAATAATAATAAGAAAAAACTGCGGTGTAAATTCTTTAGTAAATTTCTAGAATGACTGAATTTTTATCACTTGCATTTGAGGAAATTTAGTCCATAAAAGCAATGTGAGTCAAAAATCTTTTTTATTATTCCATCAGGTCATTGTACACCTAATGATAAAAGCATGCTGGAGCCAAAATCCAGAATTCTTCCAAGAAAGATAAGCATTTCAATTCCTATTGGAGGAGAAGAGCTTGAGTATACTTACTAGGATCAATGATTCCCTGTCCTGGCATCGTCTCTGAAGATGATCTTCTATGGTTCAAATATTTAGTGTCTGATAGGTCTTGGGCATTGCTATAACCTGTATAGATTTATCTCATTTCTAGTGCTAATAACAAACAACAACAAAATCTATGGGTTCTGATCATTTCAGGAGGTAAATTATACAAGATTGTTCAAAATAGCATATCCGTATTGTCATTAAAAATAACATATCCATATTGTCATTAAAATATGGCTTATGTCATCTAGTTCTAATATTTAAACTATTAGTGTTCCTTGATCTAGTTCTGATATTGAAGCTTTTAGTGTGCTTTCCCTTGCTGATCCAGTAACAAAAAGAAGCGTAGTATGGAATATAGCCATGGGTACTATTGAGAAACCTGTTCTGAAACAGGACGATACACTTCTGATGATATCATTACAATTGGGAAATAATCTGAAGGTTTTTATGAACGTTAAGCAAAATATTTCCTAGCATACAATAGGCTATCTTAAATCAAGGAACAGAGGAATTTTCTTACCTATTATTTAAATTCTTCAGTGGTAATCAGCTATTTGAAAACATCAAATCAAAATTGCTTGTCTAAATAATTGATCATGTCAGCCTCTGGACCTAAAAAGTTTGTATATAGTCTCTTGAACTAAAATATTCCTAGGATTTTTCTTTAGGCACTTAGCTTTCAAAAAGCTATTAACTAACTTACTGAATTAAATTAAAAAATATGTATTCCTTCACAAATATGTGACCTTCTTCTACAAGCAGTACTTTTTAAGAATACTGGGTTTATGCTGGTTTATACCACGAAGAAAATGCCACTGGGGATGTGGGGGGAAAGAAAACACAGGTATTTAAAACAAACAAAACCCATAAGCCTTTTCTGGAATTAAAAAATGGAAAGGGAGATATATAGGATTGGGTAAGAATAGCTACAAATGCTAATGACTTTCACCATATTGCTAAAGAATCTCAAAGTTGAAGAGAAAACATATTAAAGTCTGCTCAGATTGCTGTATTTGCACTAATATTCTGCCACAGTAAGGATATTTTGTTGCAAATACTCTCAAATAGATCCATTCAAAACAGCATTGTGCTAATGTAAGAACTAAGCAGATAGTGGATGATTGGTAGCTCTATTTTTGCCTCTTCCATGTTTTCCATTTTCTAATAATTTCAGGATACAGGATTTAAGAATATAAATTCCTGGGTAAACTTCTGTAAAATGATGACACTTCCGGCTCCGATAAAAGCATCTGCTGACGTGTTCAAACAGTTCAGGAAAGTAGCATTAAAGAAGAAGAGTGAGCAAGCACAGGAGTTAAAAAGGCAAGCCGAGAGGGAACTGCAAAAGCTTTCTCAGGAAAAAGAAAGGTTTGTGACCACATATGCTGAAATATTATTCTATTTTTCGCTCCTATGCTTCATTTATGTGCAGGGCCCACAATTTGGATAGTTAAATAATTCTGTGGTCTTTCTGTTTTCAAGAAAATATTTCAGCCTCAGGCTGCTTAATTGATGCGATACATGCCTCCCATCATGGTTAAGGATACAAGTGTGTTGAAGAATAAAAGTCACCTTTATAAACTGATAATACTATTATTTAAAGTTTTATTAATAACTATAGTTGTAATAACCATATTTATGGTATTTGTGGTTGGTTTTTGGGGTTGGTTTTTTTTTTTTTTTTTGTCCCTTGGAGCACTCAGTTCCTCTGGTCATGACCAGAATTCACCCCTGTCCTCAGCACCTTACTTTCCTATATCTGTAGTCAGGAAAATCCCCATCTTATTGCTATCCTAAGGGGAAGCAGGATAATCTAGTCTTCAAGAACTTGGCATTAACATAGCTAAAGGAGTTCCAGTGTGCACCACTTCAGACAGCAGAATTCTTTGCATTGCTGTAGAGAAACATATTCAATAAGCTACTGCTGTAGTATTCTTCCCTCGTTGTTTGGAGCCACTGTTTCAGTGAGTGCCCACATATGTATCCCAGTCTGAGGTCTATTATTATGCTGAGTGGGATAAGTGACTGCCTATTAATTACTGCATTGCAGTAATATCTTAGATTGCTCTTTGCCACCTTTTTGAAACTCTGCTTCCTGTAATATTTCCTTCTTCAGTAATCTTGACTTTTTTCTTGCCTGTTTAATCCTGTGAAAGATAAGGCTGATCTGGTTCCAAAATTCTCCTGCTCCTGCCAGTTGCTGGCTGTATTAGAATAGGCTACTTGTTTGGAGTGTATTATTATAATAAACAGAGCATTTGAGATCCTTAAGAGTAGGCTCCTTGTTCAGAATGTATAGTGAACAGTTCAGGCACCTTCACAGAATCACAGAATCACAGAATGGTAGGGCTTGGAAGGGACCTCTGTGGGTCATCTAGTCCAACCCCCCTGCCGAAGCAGGGTCACCTACAGCAGGCTGCACAGGACCTTGTCCAGGCAGGTCTTGAA
>Ga0065711_1043297_pt1 | contig 14808 bp, 11 predicted proteins | sample Hoacrofraction12_FD_59098 | JGI IMG/M metagenome (GOLD analysis project Ga0065711, IMG submission 59098) | Hoatzin crop microbial communities from Cojedes, Venezuela - Epithelial fraction 12 v2 (version 2) | ecosystem: Host-associated > Birds > Digestive system > Esophagus > Crop | place... | reverse complement strand
AAAAAAAAAAAAAAAAAAAAAAAAATTGTGAAGTGTTTCAAGTAGCAGGTGAAGAATTTGAGAGCACCGAGTTACGTGGTTAATGCTTGGCACAAGACCGAATGCGTTTCCTTCCTGTGTGGGAGAGTTAAGTGTTCAGCGTAATGAAGGCGAGCAGTCAGATGATGGCTTATTAAATGTCCATCGTGACAAGTGCTTCTCTCCTGTGTGGCAATCAGAGCTGGGAAATTTTACATTTTGCAATGTGGTTCCAAAGCAATTACATTTCTGACTTCGGGTGAATAGAAATTCTGCAGATTTGGCATGGCGAGTGCTGTATAACTATTTCACAGGCATTGCTGCTTGTGAATAGAAGTAAGTAAATTACTGGCTTTCTCAGCGACTGCTAGGTTGGGGTGATGTCATTTAGACCCACTGTTACCTGATTCAGCACTGGGCATCTCCAAAGCTGGTAAGCATCAGCTCGGGTTCCTACCAGCACAGTGCCAGGGCTTTCAGAGACCAAGTCTCTAGGTCAGTCCTACCATCCAGGCTTCTCGGTAGATTCAGAATCTTGGGTCTGCTATGCTCTTAGACCAGCAGGATTCCCCTTCTGCTCAGCTCCTGGAGCCTTTGGCCTCTTAAACTGTGAGGTATCCCGGATACTCATCTGTTGCAGAAAGTTGACATCTTTGGGCCCTCTGCAGTCTGCATCATGTGGCTGTCTAGGAGTTGTGGCTGCTGGCAGGTGATTGAAGACAGGTTGGACTGCAGGCACATTTATAATGGAATCCTGTCTGGTAGCTGGGGTTTCATCTAAATGTATGCTCCACAGGAAAATTTGGCAAAAGCATTGAATTTCCATGAATTGTTTCTCTTTTGATGAATTGGTATTTTTCTAATGGACTAATAGTGTTCTGTGGGAAAATTTCCAAATGCTGCTACTTGCGGAGAGCGGTCACGTTGGTTTCTTTGATTTGATTTAAGTAGGGTTGCACACTGGAAGAGCTGTATGTAGCTAACTGTTTGGAGGATTATAACTAGAATAGCTAAACGTGATTTTTTTTTTCTTCTCTGCAAAGATCAGCATTATCTTCTGAAATTTTTCTGAGATTTCTTTTCCTGTTACTGCAAGTTCTGCCCTAATCCAGATCTCTTGCTTTTAAAAAGAAAAAAGATGAAAAGTATTTCCCTGAGAACCAGTAGAAATCATCACCAGTCCTGTTTGAGATAAAGCAGAGTCCTTAACCTAAACTGAATTAATGTCAAGCTTTCCATTGGTGTCTCAGGGATTAGCATCTCGGATGTGTTTTTAATACCATGCCTGCACTTTAGCTTAAGCTGATTTACAAAGTAAAATGTTCTTTATTTCCCAACAGACAAACAGTATGTGCTTTACAAGGAAAACATCCTGTGTTAGACGACGCTTTCGAGAATTTGTTTGGCTTCGGCAGAGGCTTCAGAGCAACGCAGTGCTTATGTGAGCAACTTTATATATGGCTATTTAATAATCTGTCAGTCGTGGGAGAGGAGGATTGTTTTCTCTTAATTCTGAGAACTATGGAAGTCAGAGCTGGGAAGTGCCCTCTGTTTCTGAGTATCCCAAGTTTATTCTGTACAGGGCATTTCTCTGCTTGAAACCCAGAAGAACGTGGCTTGTACCAATAGCCTTTGTTTGGTGAGCCCCCATCTAATTTATAAGGGATCTGATCTGCACTTCCTTTTGCTACACAGAGGTATCAGAAATAGCAGTCTAGTGTAGGTGTACGTACCTCCTCTCTGCACTGTTAGGATGTGCTTAGGTTCTGCAAGGACCATAAGTGACCGAGCCAGACATGCCTGCAGGCGTAACAACGGGGCCAGAAAAATCTGGTTTGTTTATTTTTCCCTTTGAGGTGTTAGAAGCCCTCCGGTTTCTCAACCTTGTGTTGCCAGATTCAATTTCATGAGCTTGTGGAACATGACCTGTGATTTCCACATGCTCGGGGTTGGCACTTGCTTGATGCATTTTTCTCTGCTATTTCAGATTTGGTTTTAACCGTGTATTTGTTTCTTGTTTATAAAGACAGCTACCTGAACTGCCATCTAAAACTCCCTTTTTCAATATGAACAATCCTCATCACGTGGACCATCGCCGGCAGGGTCTGCAAGAATTCCTGGAAAAGTAAGTGCAGCCTGTCCTGGAGATGTTGGCGTTTTTACGATGTCCTGAATTTTGTGATTTAAGATAGCTCATCTCTGGTACTTGAGAGCCACCGTGTGGTCGTCTGTACATGTTACAAATTTAGTTCTGTTTTTTATTTGCACAGTCACATTTCATACACGTGACTTCAGCTCTGTTGGTTATAAGGAAACTTCAGCTGGGGCTTTTCCGCTGTGTTTCATTGAATTGGTTGTAAGTAATAGTTTTGGATATATGTCACTCTGCAATTGTATACTATGGTTGGGGAATCTTTCACTGTGATGTCTATTTCTAGCTTTCAAGAATGAGCTAGATATTCTCATACAAAGAAGCAGACTTCTCTCCCTCTTTATTTTTATGGAAAGTCAGTGACTTTGTGGGCTGAACCCCTGGGAGCCTGGGAAAATTCTGTAGGGTGATCTCCTTACACAGATATTTCCTATAATGCCAATTACTTTGTCAGTCCCACTAACATAAACAAGCTCTAGCAGCTGTGACCATTTTCAGTACAGCTGTGATCTCTATGAAACCATCCGTCAGACTTCACTGGAGGCTGACCCGCAGTGCAAGGCAGTGCTGTGTGGGTTGCAGTCCTGCGTCGCTCAGTCCCGCTGCTGTAACCACTTCACCTTCTGCAGTGACAGAGACCCTGTGGGTGTAATTTTCTGCTTTCTCTGCCAATCTCGGAGTACCCTGGCGCTGCCGGTGTGAGCAGGCTGCTCGCAGCTGCTGGGGCAGGAATTGTTCGTACATTTGCAGGCTCTCTTTAGCCACTGCTTGGGGTAAGGGAGTAGTAAAACATTGTGAGTAGAGACTATTCATCTTCTTTCAGTATCAGTTTCCATGAATCAGAACTGCGTAAGTGAAGGCAGAAAGCAAATCATTTAAGTAGGCTTTAAGCCTCGTGGTCAGTGGGTAGAGGAATAATGGACCCACTATTTTTCCAGTCAGTGTGGTTATAAGCCTCCCTAACAGACAGTAAATCATTGGTCCTAAGGTATATTTGTTAGACTTAACAGCTGAGGAGAGATAACCACTGCTGAAGCTGCAGGAGTAAAATTTCTGTATACAGTTATATAGGATCTGTGGCCAAAAGGATAGCCACTAAATACTGGATGAAGGTATATGAGACAGGGAATGGAAAGCAGGAAAGGATCAGAGGTTTTTCTCTGCACCTCAGGAAAGAAAGACAGGGAAGCAGTGTGTCTGTGCTTCCAGAGGTGATAATATTAATGGTCAGCTGAAGGGTATGGTAGTTCAGGTTCCTGGGTCTGAGCAGTTCTAGCTTAGGTGTGCTGCCCCATGGAGTCATGTGTTTCCAAAATCACTCTCGTTTTAAAATGGCAGAGAGACCAGTCTGGTAGCGAGGTACAGTATTTCAGTATCAAAAATATTTACAACACTGTCTGTGCTTCAGAAGGCAAAACACAGAAGCAGGTTCTTAAAACACATCCTCGCTCTCCAGTTTTGTGGATGTCTCTAACTTAAATGGGTACCGACAGCAGAAAGTGACAGCATGTGGAGCGTTTTGCCCCGCTGCTGTTAGTCCAAGAGTGGGGGAAAGAGGCATCTCTGTTGTAAGGTAATGATTTAAACGTTTAGAAAGGTGTCAGCTTGCGCTCTGCCCTGGGGGACGGTTGGAAGGAATTTTCAGAGATGGGGTTGTGTTGTGATGGGTTGGCTTGGCACCTTACGTGCGGTACCATTGCCCTCTGCCGGCTGGCACCTCTGTGCTGCTGCTGCGTGCAGAAGGGGTCTGTTCACTGCCTCAGCTAGGCTGCCGTGGTGCTTCCCCCCCTCTTTTTTTTCATGAGTCTGAACCGAAGGTTATGAGTTCTTTCTCTGAATTTGTGGGACTCGTTGCCACGCGTGTGTGACTTGGCTTTGCTAAAGCCCTGGCTCTGGATGCTGCCTGTTCTGCAGTGTGGCAGTGCCAGGGGAAGCGGGACCTCCCTGGTGATATTCGGAAGGGGGTGGGGAAGGAGCCAGAAAGGAGCTGCATGGGGTGGTGTAACCTAGAACTGCAAAGCCGAGTGCTCTGTGCGCCCCAGCGACGACGGCCGTCGCCGTGCACGAGCTCGCAGCCCCGCTGATGTTTGTGGCAGTGGGAAGAAGTGGGATTCGCGCCCATGTGGACCTGTCAAGGGAGAGGTTCGCAGGTAGCACTTTTCAAATGCCCGCATGCATGGCATGGTGGGAACCCCAGCCACTCTCTGCACTCGGTGCCTCCTGAGGTTATCGGGATCCAAGCTATGTCTGAAACAGAGTTTAGATCTTGCAGAGTCCCAGTCTGTGCCCCGTGCCCATTGCTGTAGTGTCTGCCCAGGCAGGAGCCGTGTGCCCGACGAGTAAGGACCGAGCGCTGGAAGCTCTCCGGTGTTCAGCTCCTGGCCCTGGGAGCTCCTCCATGTCTCCTATACGTGGACAGCTATGGTGTTCTCTTGTCCTCCTTCACGTGGCGCTCCAGAACGAGTTAGCACAGGGCAAGGTGCGTACTTAGAACCTTTGTGAAACCTCTCCGTGCTGAACAGAGTAGTGTGAGAATTAGGCCAATTTCCAGCTGGAAGCTAAAGCAAAGCACTGGAGTTTCGTGAAATCTGGGAATGGGTGTCCCATTTTGATTTGGCTTTACTGCACAAATGCAGGGTAAGACCTGCTTGTCTTAGAGGTTATTATCTCTGAGTGATGAAGAGCTGTAAAGCTCACTTCTTGTCTGGGCATAATTTAATATTTCAAGAGGCCATTTGCATTAACGGAAGTCAGCTAGCCCCTTTTCAATTATGAATTACTTTGTAAGAATAAGGAAAATTATGTGGTTTTCCTGGTAAGTATCCTCATCCTTTGAGGATGTCTTTAAATTCACAGGAGAAGCTTATTCTTAAATTAGAGGTCAAAATTCTGTAAGATCCTCTTTGCTTTCATCCCTCTATAGCTGCACAGGTTTAACTTTGGGATTTACATTGTCTTCACAGGAGATCATTTGGGTTTGCTTATTACAAAACTAACTAACAAAATCATTTTAAATTAAGTTGGCTTTGATCACTGACCTTTTTTTATTGAATACTGTTGGATCCCCCTTAAATTATGTGGTTTAGGAAAAAGGATTAGTCTTCTATTAGTTCTCAGACATGCAGTTTATGGTGGGGTAGAAGACATAGTAGGAGTTACGAGAAACGCAGTGCTCGCATCCGCAGTGTCACTGCTCCAAGTGGCTGTGCGTGGGGCTCCCTTGGTGCTGAACAAGCCCCCCAAAACTCGCCTGCCTAAGGCAGAGCCATTCTCTGGCATTGGCTGGGCTTCTGCCCTCCTCCTCACACCTCCCTACCTTCCCCACCGCAGTCCCACCAGTGGGAGCTGGTATAGGGTCGGAGGCATCTCCACCGAGTGCTCCCTCAGGGATCATAGAATCATAGGTTGGAAAAGACCTCTAAGATCATCAAGTCCAACCATCCACCCAAAAACACCATGCCTACCAAACCGTATCCTGAAGTGCCACATCTACACACTTTTTAAACACCTCCAGGGATGGTGACTCTACCACCTCCCTGGGCAGCCTGTTCCAATGTGGGGTGGGATGTGGGCACCATGAGACCGGCTCCCACGGGGATAGGTGCCAGCTTGCCAGTGCTTGGGCGGGAACATCGGCATCCATGGGGCGGGTGGGATCTCCTCAGACGAGCAGTGGTTCCCCCTTTCCAATGGAGCCTGGCTGATACCTCCTACCTGGTGAGCAAAGTGAACGCTGCCTCACTGGCACGTGTCGCGTAATCCTTCCTTGAACATGTGTGTTACCAGGTGCCCAACAGTTGCTTCGCAGTTGCTCGCTCTCGGTAACATGCCCCCCCTTATAAAAAATGAAGGAGGGAACGCAGTTGGCTGCTTTTAAGAGGAAACTGGGATTTTGCCTGGCCTGGGGCTGGGGGATGGATGCTCAGTAGAGGGCACCACAGCACAGGCTGTTGTCCCCCGCCTCCCAGCTCCTGGGCTGCGGGGGGTGGTGGGTTTTTTTTTTTTTCCTTCCCCATGGTATGATGTAAAACGGGCAGAGTAAATTTGTCGAAAACCAAATCGGAGTGTTAACCTTCCACACACATGCAAGTGTGCATCTGTCATTGTATTAGGTTACAGGAGATACAGGAAATCTTTAGTTAGGATTAAGTTGTACTGTTCAGCCATATGTTGTTCTCCTCCAGCAGAACAGTGTGTAATATACCTAATAAAATCACGTTGAAGAAAACCAGATTTTGGACCTTGTCCAAATAAGACAAAACATGTGTTTTGTCTTTTGTAAATGTTCTTGCCGTAACACGGGGAAGGAGAAATACTCCTTGTACGGCATCCAGCATTTCCTCAAAAAATTACGCTATTTCTTTTGTTTGTGAAGCGACGTTTCTCGGCACTGCTGCTTTAAGGGTCTAGAGATTGCGAGCACTTACTGAAAGCTTACAAACAACAATTCACATGGCCGCGAATAAAAAAATGAATTTATTATCTCTTGTTCAAATGTAGAGCCTTATCCTGCAGTCCCCTTAATCACGTAAGTAGTCATTAAGCATGTGAGCAGTCTGGCCGAGAAGAGTGAGATCTCTGACAAGTAATGACCGCTGATGGGATCAAGACTTGCAGAATTTAGCCTTCCGTTCTTATTCCAGGCGTGCATAGAAAGTCTGTTGTTCTCTTAAATACGCCCAGTCAGTTTATAGAAGTTATCACCGTGAGCCATGACTCTCCCATGAGCGCGACAGCGGCGAGGGCTGATTTACCTCGCTGTAACCGCAGCTTTGCACTGACACTGGCTGTAATGAAACTGGTGGAGAAACCCTGGGAGTGCTACTGGTTGTTGGAGCTGCGCACGCGTTCAGCCCCTGCCGAGACGTCCCAGTATTAATATTATGACACTCCGTCTTTCCTCTCGCCTTTTTAATTTGCTAGGTGGTGTTTTTGTAATTTTGATTTTTGAAGTCCTTGGAGCCAAATCTATTTTCTAGATGTACAGCCCTTCACACAGTGAGTCCCCAGGACAGCGAAAGCAACGGCTTTACCAGCACTTAATACTGCTAGTAACATCTGGTGACAAATGTGCGGTTATTTCCTCAGAGAAGGAGTTTTTTGAAGAGGAAAATGTAATGCTTAGGGATAGCACAGAATTTATTTTTCATTTTGATTGCTTGAAGGATGCAATTAAAAAGCAATCTAACCTGTTGGTTCAGAGGGGAGGAGGAAAAGCAGAAGTTATTTTATAATTAAAAGAAAGAAGAAGTGCTTCCAGGGTACGACTGGGTGAAAGGCGTTCCTATATTTGCGTTCAGAGTGGTTTTAAATGGTTTGCGAAATGCATTGAGTGTTTGATCCCTCCCCTCCCATGTGAATGTGTGTGTGTATATATATATATGTGTATGTGTGTGTGTGATCAGCTTTATGAACATCTTTCTTTCCATTTCTTTGCCCTGGTGTTTCTTCACTCCTTTCACCTCCAGATGGCACTGTGAAGCAGAAAAGAAAATTACTTTGAAATAACGAGTCCAATGTAAAGTAAAATTGGAAATTGAATTATAGCTGCAGAAAAAGGACAGTAGCCTTGAGGTCCTGATTAGTCTGTACTCTTATCACTTTTGTTTGCCGTTCCATGCGTTAGGTTACCACCGAGTTAATAACGGTGCTTTAGCAGTTCAAGGCTTAGCAGAATTGTACTGGACGTGAAATAAAGCTAAAATGAATTTGTGTCCAATATCATTGACATTAGTGCTCATTACTTCTCTGGTGTAATGCCTCAAACCATCTAAAATCAATTTTAAAGATTACCCATTATTTTATAAAGAAAATAAAATACATTTCAAACAGCAACAGAGCTGTAAGTGTAGCGTAATCTCGTGAACAGTTAGTTACTTGTGTTTTCACTGGTTGGCAGGAAACTTTTGAAGATACGGCAAGAGGGAAATCTGTGAAACTAAATGCCATCCACAGAATTTAATGTCTTGGCTTTTTGCTGGGTTACTTGGTATTAGACACGCAAATGTTAGCAGTGCAGAAATGTGCATCCCCTCATTGTGCTGGTACGCCTGGGAAAAACAGTAACTCCAGTCACTCTACAGTAAACTCCAGTGTGTTATTTTTCTTTTTTTTTCTTCAAGAGGAAGAAAAGAGGAAGGAGGATATGTACTGCCCCAATTGCATAAACTATAAACGTGGATTTATTGTGCGGAACGATACTTTTTCTGTTACTTTTTGTTGCAATGTTTGTCTTTGTTTGGAACGTATGTTTATCTAGCGTCAAGGCTGAAATCTTCTTTTAGTGGCAGCTGAATGATGGCTTTTCAAACTGTATTCGTGAAGCTGTTACTGTCAAGGTGTGTAGACGTATAAATTCTGTGTTTTGAATCATTTTTACGCAGCATTTGCTAGCTCATTTTAGACTATGAAGAAGTTTTTCTGTATGTTACTACACTGCGTGCATTGATTTTGCAGATGTCTATTTGCTATGTTTATTTTTAAGTAAAATTGTGAGAATTTAGATTGGATTAAAAAGGCTTTCTCTAGCTATGAAAGTGTGCTTATTTTGAACTTAGCGAAATCTGGTCCTCCTGAGGCTGTTTCAAATGCACCTGGTAGATCATTAGGGTCACTGCAGACATTTCCTCATTGGAAGGTGTCAAACTTTTTGAGTCATTTGGCTGTGACTCTGTGTGTGTTTACGTAGGCAAATGAAATGTGCATGTACACAAACATCCCGCATTTTCAGTTGGGCATTTCTTATTACTTATTTTGATTTGACAGATTTTTATGGGCTTAGCTGAAGCCAGAAATCCTGTAGTGTGTTTATTAAATGTTATTGTAATGTTGGCCACTTTAGAGAACAGTTTTCAGAACATATTTGTGTTTTAAAACATTACAGTCCAAACACACCATTAATCTTATTTGAGAGAAGGAACCAATCAGTTACACGTTTCATTTTAGTCAAAGTACCTATAGAATGCAATATTTCTTTCTGCTCTTACTAATTCTTACATTAATGTCATCTCTTGTTTCCTGTTGAATAGCAATGACTTTTTTGGCAACAACTGTAACCTAAATGGGTAGAAATAGGTAAATATTGGCTCTTAATAGTTTTGATTTGTTTAAAGATATTTTAATAGTTTTCTGTGGAGTGCTGTTCGACATGGTCATAGGCTCTGATGACTTTATTACATGAGTAAAATTACATGCATATATAAAAAAAGTCTCTTGTTAATCATTATAGGATTTGCATATTAAAGAATTCCTTCTTTAGAGAGATGTTGCAGCAGAGTTGTTTGTTGGGTTTTTTTTTGAAAATAGTGATGATGATCCTCAGTTCTCAGTCCTTGTAAAAGTATCTCTACAACTTTCTTTTTTACTGGAATGTGTTGTATTTTGTTTGCTCTCACTTGATGTAAGTAAATACTCTGTGCTAAATTTATTTGAAGGCTTAATTTAAAAGACACGTAAGCCAAAGATTAAAATGGACTTCTTTTGAAAAGAATAGCTGGAATGAAATAGTATTTAAGATTCCTTGAAAAATGTTTGTAAGTAAATTTAAATCCGTGTTCAGTACTGGCATTTTCATTCTAGCTTAAACGTACGCATATTTGTAAAAGCGTAAAGGACTTTGGCTAGTGTTGGCTCTGCTGTTTACACGCATTTCGAAGTCCTGACACTGCGTGTGTATGAAGTCCTCTGTCTCTGTATACACTTCTTTCCTCCACCAAAGAAACTGGTGACCTGTAATTTTTAGAAAAGCTTAACTACTGGAAAAAAAAGGAGTTCTGAAATGTAGACCAAATTTTTGTAAGAGTATATGCTTCCAACTGCCTAAAAATCATTAATTGATCCATGTGGTAATAACAGATGGTGAAATGGAGGAAATGTCCTTAAAGTTATTCTAATAGCAGATGTGCCTAGATGTGCCTTAGCTGCATGGTTTTACTCACCTAAAATTCCAAATAATGTAATAAGAAGTAACACACACCTAATCATTTTAGTGTGTTCATCACCTTCTGTTACTGATTTAGGATTCATCTGAAAACTTAAAAGGACGACATCATTTAAAATTGTTCTGGTAAAACACTTTAGAATTTATGCTTGTATGTGCATTTATATGAAAACATTTGACTTTTTTTTTCCTTTTCCAGGATCCTACAAGATGCATTATTGCTTTCAGACAGTAGGCTTCACCTCTTCTTACAGACTCAGCTGAGCCCAGAAGATATGGAGGCTTGCGTATCTGGACAGACCAAATACTCTGTTGCCGATGCGATTCATAAGTTTGCCTCTTTGAACAGACGTTTTCCTATAGAAGATGAAGAGAGAAAAAAAGGAAAAAACGATGCGGACTCTGATTCAGAGAGGTGATTTCTGTATTTCCTTACTTTCTGAGTTTATATATACATACACACACACACGCATGCTTCACTTTTTTTGTTGATGTAATGCTAAGATAATGAAAAAATTAATTGACTGAGATTTTATTGAGCTGTGACAGCTCATCATAGAAGTCTTCACACACACCTCCACACTGAATTAATGAATGCAGTAGAAATTCAATTATCTGCATTCTGATTATGTGAATTTCATTTAGTCAGACTTGAATTATTCGCGTTTAAATTATCTTGCTAAAAAAAATATCCAACTGCACTCCAAATGGCTAATTAAAAGTCCAAATTTCCTGTCTCTCTTTGTGACTGGAGATAATTAAAGTTCTCCTCTGTTACTCAGGCTTTGAGTGTGTTGTGAAAACCAATTTCCTCCTTTTATTTTTTTTTTTATTTTATTTTTTTTCCTTCTCCCCTTTTCTGCAGTTCATCCTCCGGGCTCAGACCTAGTGATGACAGCATTTCATGTGGATGTAAAGCAAGCCCAGCTTCTGAAGAATCATGAAAAAATTGTTCCTGTATTGCTATCTTAAGGACAGCACAAAGCAGCCTCTGCTCTGTTTACTGGTTACGTGTACCACGTAAACACGGCTGGCTGGTAACGCGTACCGAAAAGACGCGTCGTCAATACAACCATATGTCCTCACAAAATTTTCAAAACAGACCTTGATACTGTTTCTTTGCTGATTTATTACGGACGTTGATTCAGGTCTACACGCCACCTATTACATTTAAGTTTTTGTGACTGTTAAGATCTCAGCATTGGGTAAGTCATGCTCTGCTGACGTACGTGGCAGTTAAAATGTTTCCCATGGTGAGTGCATGTCTCCGGGTCTGAAAAATAAAGATAACATAATTCCTCAGCTTAAAAGTTGGTATATCATATCAAATACATTCAAAGCATCTTTTTGTAATTTGCATCAGAGAAGTTTCATCTTTAGAAGTCATTTGACATTGGTGATGAAATTACATACCCCACAAGGTATTAACTTTTTAAAGTAGCTCAGCAACATCAGCAAAACAACATTTGTACAAGCTATATGCTGCTGACAATTTCAGATATAAATATATCTTCCTCTGGTCTTTCTGTAATGTTTATGGAAAGCTTGGTTTTATCATGCATAAGAACTGAAGGCCAAAATTCTTGAGCATGGTTGCTTAGAAGTTGGAAATATTAATAAAAATGACATCATTTCTAGGCTTGCTGGAGATTCGCAGTTCCCGGGGAATTACAGATACTCATTCCCAGCGAAAACCCTGGATGAGGTCCATTGAAACCAATGCCTGAATTTTGCATCACCCTCACTCGAGCCAGCATTTCATTTCATTTTCAGCAGGTTTAACTTCAGGCACCCATATTTGAAGGTGCGGGAGAGGTGTTTTAGTTTAGCCGCTGAAAGGGACAGTGTCTCTGTCTGTGAGACGACGATAATCACGTAGGTGTAACGCGCTGCGCGGACGTGGACCTCTACGCTCTTCGGGAGTACCAGGAGCTGCTGATTTCATCGTGGCTGTAGTTAACGCGTTGGAATATTGACTTTTTCACAAACAAAAGGCAGGCTTGAATGCAACTTCGTAACCACCAACACTTGCTTTGATTAAACGTCAGTTTTGCTCTTTATTGTTAACAGCAGCTGTGTAGTGTCTTGTCTCAGATTCTGTCCAAGGAGTGTGTTTCACTGTGGTGTTGTATTTATATTTGACATTTAACTGCTATTAAAAAGAGCTTGGGGGTCTGATCACCCTAGCAAAGCTCCCATTAACTTCAGGGCTGTAGTTACCGTCCTAGAAATACAATTTTTTTTTTTTCTTGTTTTGTTAAGAAATTCGGTGGATACATTCAAAGGAGGAGCGTTCTAAACATGTGAACTACAGAACAATAGGTTATTAAATGGCCAGCTAATGAAGGTTAGCATAGGCTTGTGTGGGCATGCTTTTTTCAAGCATCCAGCTGGGAATCTGTGTAATTTTAGAAACATGTTTTAATAGCCCGAGGATAACATCTCTTAGGTAACTGCTTTAAGCCACTGTATTTTGTTGATGGTGGCACTTTTATAAGATAAATATCCATGTTTCTTTTTGCTTGGTCTTACTGAATTGCACAAATAGATGTGCTGCTTCTTCACCTCAGCTTGTGTGAGTTAGCAGCAAAGCTATTTTAATGTAAAAGTGGTAACATTTAATTAAAGCAACAAGTTATCGCTAAAAGTAGCTTAAAAAATAGCTGTTATTGTCAGGCAGAGATTTTGATTACTTGACTTTTTCTTTATTTTTTAGATAGTACATTATAAGAAAAAAATGTTTAGCAAATGTATTTAAAGGATGGGGAAAATAAAAGAACAAAAACTGGAATAATGTCTGAAAAATAATGTTTTTATTTGACGCAATGTCAGGGTAATGGGTTTTTTTTTTATTTTGTTTTAAAAGATTGAGCTAAACTGTTGAAGCACTTTACAGTTCTGGCCTACTAACACATCTTCAGTATCTGACAAAAAATACAGAAATACAAGGTTTGGGGAGCCTTTATGGCTATTTTTTATTTTTTAATTCTAGGATCTTATGTGTATGCCAGTGAGTGTTTTCCACATGAAGATGTTTCTGAAATAAATATTTGTGTTCTAATAGTTCTGTTGTTGTTCTATTGTTTTGTTTGGCACCCTGTTCAAAAATTCTAAGACTACTATAACAGAACTTTCTTCCCAGCTTTGACCAAAGTTTATTTAAATATTTAATCTTTTGAATGCTGCTTGGATAGTTAGTATTACTGGAATTTTTCTTATTAAAGGAGAAGGGAAAGGATTCTGTGTTCTAGTATGTCTTTTTTTTTGTATTAGCTGTATGTAACAGCATAGAAATGCTTTAAAACGTTTTGCTTAATTTGAAACATTTTAGTGTAACTGTTGCAAATTTGAATGGTAAAAAAAATTTAATGTCTTTTGTGACTTCAATGACTTGGTGATTTTTCAGCACTAGGTAATATATTTTGATTTGGTTGATCACTGGTATTTTGATTCTCATTTTTTAGTTTTGAGTAATGCTGATATTTCTAGTTCTTTTAAACAGGCTAATATCTAGTTTATAATGTCGTCTAATTACTATTGCTAATTTATACCTAATTGCAGTAATTCTGCACTCAAAAGCTTCGCTTTTTTGCTTAGAACTTTATATTCTCATTTTTACGATGACTTCTTAAAAGCTTTTAAGTAATTAAATAAAACAAGTTACTACTTTCTATCTTGTGTTTAAACCCATCAACAGTAAGGTTTCCTTTATTTCAGTATCAATGTCCTACTCACTGTATGACTTACCACGTATAATTACTCTTCAACTATTTTTGTAGTATGTGTATATATACACACTGTTGGGTTCGGGTCTGCTGTTAACTGGTTTTGTAGGAAATGTAAAGAAGTGAAAAAACTCTGGTCATACGTGCCATCACATTTGGTAACGTGTAACTACAGAATATTGTAAGTTGCCATTACGCAACCTGTTACTCACAGTGTCACTGAAATACACTCTCAAGAAAGATGAGAAAAATTCTCTTTTGGATGGAAAATTTTCATTTTAATAGCAATGTAGTTTTTATACTCTTAAATGCCCCGCCATCTAACGCTCAAACAGTCTCTGTCCACGTCTTTTTTTTTCTTTTTTTTTTTGACATGTGCCACATTTAAATTTTTTTCCAGAGCAGTGTTTCAGTGAGGTCGGTGCGCAGTACGTGTGGTCCGGTGGGTAACGCGGTGCTTGGGGCTTCCTCTGCTGCGAAACAGGAGGTGTGGATGCAGGGTCAGCAGGGAGGGGGACAGAGCTGCTGCCGGCACCGGCCGGGCGGGGAGCAGCGCTGCACAGCAGGGCCCGTCCTGAGGGCCATGGCCGGGTGGGGTCTCTTCCTGAGAGCCTTACACGCGGCAGCGGGGACACGGTTCTCTTCTCCGGCGTTAAGAGTACTCTGTCAGGTGCTCGATGGCGTCTTCGGAAACAAAACCTCCGTAGGAAATAATTCAAGTGACCTTACAGAACAGAAACCAGACCTTCCCCGGTGGCCTTCGCCCCCCGAGTTTTTTAACTGGGGAGCCGCCCACGCGTGTGTGTGTGTGGCTGCCGCCGCCGAGGAGAAGAGGGGGGGAAAGGCCGGCGGCGTCCCACCAGGTCGCGCTTCCCCCCCACCCCCGGGGCGGCGCGGGGCGAGAGCCTTACCTGGGGCCGCCGGCCCCGCCGCCCCCCGCCGCTCGGATCGGACCGGATGGCGGCGGCCGGGAA
>Ga0065711_1043296_pt1 | contig 14808 bp, 10 predicted proteins | sample Hoacrofraction12_FD_59098 | JGI IMG/M metagenome (GOLD analysis project Ga0065711, IMG submission 59098) | Hoatzin crop microbial communities from Cojedes, Venezuela - Epithelial fraction 12 v2 (version 2) | ecosystem: Host-associated > Birds > Digestive system > Esophagus > Crop | place... | reverse complement strand
CCCGCCTGGACAAGGTCCTGTGCAGCCTGCTGTAGGTGACCCTGCTTCGGCAGGAGGGTTGGACTAGATGACCCACAGAGGTCCCTTCCAACCCCTACTATTCTGTGATTCTGTGATTCTGTGACCTGAAGCAACAGAGCTGAAGTCAGGCGATGAATTTAGAACTGGAGAGAAGTTTCTAGTGTCATTCGTGATGTTCTCTCACATTTCTATAGCTAGTTGCCCTTTCCAATGTGCCTTTTACACCCCAGACTTTTTGACGATGACTTCTTTCTAAGCTGTAAAGTTGTTAAATCCAACCCCCTGTGTAAGAATCATTTTTCTCTGCTTCCTAAACTCACTGTTGATTCTGTGGCTCTCTGCTATTTATACAGTAATGCACATTGGCTTTTGTGACAGAAGAACTGTTGGATAGTTTACTGAAGGTGGTCTTCAGTGAAAAGTTACTGAAGTTGCCACATTGACTATTTAATTCTAGAATTCTGTTGATTACTATCATCGTCCTCTGCTGTTTTTATTGAAGATAAAAGGATTTATATAGGGCTTTTGTTAACTCACAATGGCACATGAAAGCTGAGAGGCTTCAGAATCTTATGAGAACTTAAAACAGCAATTGTAAGAATAATTTTAAATTTTTTCTGGTCAGCTTGTACACATGGATCTGTTCAAGAGATCAATGCAAGTGTTAAGACAAGCACTTGTAACTGCACATGCAAAGTTTAGGTAAGTGTAGCTAAGCACGTGCAGTTTTGCATATGCAGAAGTGTAGATTAAATATCAAGACAGGTAAATGTTAATATCTTCTCTTAGTTTGGATTGTGTCAACTTTACAAAAAAAGTATAAATGTAAAATTAAGGTCTAGTAGAAAAAGCTTCGAAACAGTGGGATTATTTGAAGAGGTAGTGTGCAAAAAGAGTGGAACTGTCTCTCATAATTTTATCACATGCACTTTTTTTGTACAGAGCATGGCAAGGCAGAAGTTTTCCATCTGGAGATTATCACTTTGCTTTCCTCCCTGTTTACATCAAGATGAAAAGTATCATCTCACTGGACTCTTTGCTAATGAGAAGTATAGGAAGCCGTGGACTAGAAGTAGGTTATACAGTCCTTAAATTTTAGTTTAGATTTACTGTGAATTAAAGGAAAAGCTTGTGTTTGTGCATAATATGATAGGTCTGGTAAAAAAAAAAAAATCCGGAAGCAGCAGTATGTCAGTTCATATATCTACCGAAGGTAGAATGTGTTCATTGCTTAGATAGAAACAAATGGGTAATGAATATTTATTTATGTATGGCACCTAAATAAGGATGATATTTGATTAGTTTGTAGCGATCTCTGGAAAACATACTGCCTGGACATGTGCTTATAGAAAAAAAGCAATGATCGGAGATAAGTAAAATACTAAATCTGATTAGTTGGGAGAGGTTTGAAGGATGATGCTGAGGTTTTGAGATGTGGAAAAACCTGGGGATTTCCAAGCAGAGAGGTAACAATATATATAAAAGTATTTGCATCTCTCTGGTGTATTTGCATTTGCGTTTGCTAGTGGAAACTAAAAGCATTGTTTTTTTCTGTATATCCTGTGTAAAGTCTGGTTAGCCTCTGCAATGATTTGATGAATACATAAAAATCAAAATTAATGCTAATATTTTCTGTGTGATTCTTTTTTTCTCTTTTTCTCTCAGTTACTTCAACACAGAACATGATCGCTATTTCAGTATTGGATCAGTGGAAGAAAAGTTTATCTGTGGAGGATTTCCTGGAAAAGTCAGTAACCATAAATTAAAAAAATATATGATTCCTTTGGTATCATTCAGGTACTTTGTGAATTATAAGATAATGATGATAACAGATTATGGAAACATATTCTGACAGTAGCAAGCGTACAGTAGCAAGCTGCACACTGTAGCAGACAGCTTAAAGATGGCTTTTTCACTAAAAGTAATATTGTGTTTTTATGGAGTTCTCTACTGCTTTATCCCATTTTTGTGGTGGTTGTGCGATCTATTTATGATGTTGGAGAAAGCCTCTGAAATCTGTACACGAACATGAAAGTGAACCATGAAGACATTTTGCCCCCCTCTCTCTATAAGACAGTTGTCTCTCGTAACTGTAGATGAAGCTATTTGAAGAAGGGTATTTATAAATCTTTCAAAAGGTATATAAGACAGCTATAAAAGGTCAAGCTCGCGTTATAGCAATTGAAGATAGATGTATTTATTTTAAAATTATCTATATAAAGTTAAATGTATCAAATGAACTCTGAAATAGAGTTCATTTTAGAAACAGATTTGAAACACAGTTTTTACAGCATACGTAAAACATGAAAGAAAATTATGGTTCTGCAAAAACGGTAAATTGTGTGTATTTCTGCTCTCACACAATTGCCAGTATGAAAGAAACAGAAATTGCATTTGTGGTTTTACTGGCCAGTGTAAAATCTATGTCATCTCCAAATCTGCATTAAAATATGATTGTGAAAAAAACGTGTCGTTGCAGAATTAAATAATCTTATGCAGAAAATGCCAGGACCAGGCTTGCCAGTACCTCACAATGGCACTCTTCTGTGATTTCACTGTAATAGAGTGTTGAATTGCATTGCTACATATTATTTTTTCGCCATAACCCTCTGCTCCTTCGTGGCAGAGAAATGATCATGCTCATAGAGTGGATCTGGGCTAGGCAGTGAATGATGTGGCTATCTGTGAATTTCTGCCTCTGTGTAGCAATGAAGGTGCTTTTCCTGTAGAAGTGGTACTGCTTGAAAAGGAGGTGCATAGCTCTTCAAAAACATAGTTACTGCAGGAGAAGAAAACTAAAATAAAAAGCACATAATGGGAAGTTTCTGGAAAAATATCTTCACTCTTATTTTAAAAGAACAGCTAACTCTCTTGGTGTTCTTCTGTGTAATTGTTTGATCATTAGTTAATAATCATAATAGACTCTCCAAAGGTTGTGTTTTCCTAGTGTTATGTAATTCCTGGTTAAGGGAGTGGAATGCTGCCTGGGGAACTGCTGGTTTTGGCTTTGTCAAAATTCCTCTGTGATTTTGGGCAAGTAATTTGAACCAAAAATTCTGCAGTTAGCCACTGAATGTACTCCTCTTATTTTCCGGCAGACCTAAAGAAGATGAGTGCTCGTGGCTGAAGCTGGTTGGAGAGTACTAGTGCTTAAACACAGAAAAATGCCAAATACTTTGAAAGACTAGGGGCTTGATGTCTTAGATTGGCTCCCAGCATGAGTATCTTGGTTTTGTTCTAGACAATGTAGACTGTAATATTAGCGCATTTTTATGAGAATCTTGTGAATATTGAAGAGTTCATTTTATGTTTTTCTCACAGTGCTGTTAGAAATATCCAAGATAGTGGATTTATATTCAATTTGGGTTTTGTTAAATGGTCTACAACCATATGCTTAATAGTGAAGATAATAGCCTTGAGCAATTTCCATTATTCAGTCAGCCAGAAGATTTGGAAAAAAAAAATTGTTTATGATCTCAGCTTTACCAAACACAGTACCCAGTGGGGCATAACTTAGTATCAGTTTTTAGACAGTGTCAAAGTCCAATTAAAAATCTTCTAAAATTTCAGTGACTTCCTCTGTAACTGTCAACGTTGTTTTGACAGGGATTTGTAATGCAACTTCCCCTTTTTTGAAAAAGAGCAAAAATCAGGAAATAACTGGAAAATGTTCTCAGGTTTGGTGCTTTGGATCCATAGTACTAGTCTTTACCTTCTGAACACAATAGTGAGATAAATATTTTATAGGGCTCTGTGGGAGAACTGCATGGGTTTCCTTGTGATACTTGCATTCCTCTCTTGGGTTGATGGGAGATGCACTCTGTAGGCTAACAGCCGTTCTCCTCTTATCATTTCATGTCTTTTTAGGGTTCAGGTAACTAACAGGTGTTGAAGTGGCTAACTTTTAGCTCGTTAGGCCCTCCTTTGCAGCTTATCCTCAGGCTTGCATTACTAAGTGAAGAAATGTCTGAGTACTTCTAAAAGTTTGGACCTGAAGCCCTAACTCTCCCATAACGTTTGAGTTATAAAGAGTGCACATTGTGTGGAAGTTGGGCTGATTTTAACTGCTGAACAGAAAAAAGTGGAAAATTATAAAAATTTAAATAATATTAAAGAAAAAAACAGTTTTGCACAGATGCAGAAATTTTATTCTGCTATAGAAAGAGCAAGATCAAAGTAAAAAAAATGTAGTTACTTATTTAGGTTGCTGAAACTAGCCCAGAAATGTTATTTTGGAGACTTGCATTTGAATAGCGTAGCTGGCATTGGATTAGATAACCTTCAGATGTGCCTTCCAACATCAACCATTTTGTGATTCTGTGATCCAGTGAACTGGAAGCATTTGATTGTATTTTCAGGTTTTAATTCAGTCCAGCATCTATCAATGTAACCAGTACACCACTGCATTTTTAAAGAAAACTATATAGATTCTGAGATTTTATGAGAAAAAGGTAATTACAAAATTAATTGCATCTGAATGAATTGTGTCTGAAATTTTTCTCCTTATAATGAGCTTGAAGTATAGGTTTACATTGATGCTGAAAGCTGCACTGAAGAACAATTAAAATTACATTCTGCATCTCCAGAGAAAAAGTAAGACTATTATATATAATATAATCATCTTTGCACCTGCAGAGAGTGATAAATGTTATGAGGATGCTGCAGAACCCAAGCAAAGATATCACCCAAGACATTGTCTAGACTAATAACAATAACAGGAAAAGAAATTCCGAAGAAGTTGTTATAAATATACTGTGTGGTTTAGGTACCAACAGTGAGCAATTCAAGAGTTAGTTAGATGCCATCTCAAGGGGTATTAAATGCCAAGAATGAAGAAGTTTATTGGACCAAACAGCATTTACTTTTGCCTGTTCTTTTAGCACTGAAGTTAGTCATAGCATTTAGATAAAGCTGAGGAAATCAGTGCATGTATGAGGCTCCAGTAACAGAAACTTTGAGATTATTTCACTTACTGTATTTTAAAATGAAGTGGATCTAGTCTGCGTACCAATGGAAAATTGATTGGAGTAAGAATAGGAAATAAAGAGCAAGGAGTTAAACTTGGGAGAAAATGATGTTTCAGAGGTGCATTTACGTACTGATTCCATTTATGAGATTTACCTCTGGATGGCTAGCAAATAGCAAGATAGTGTAATGCAAAGAATTATTAAAAATGCCCAGTGGAGAAAGCAGTTTTCTGAAATTAGAATATTAAGTTCAAGAAGTATAAATGAGCTGAAAATTTGAGGTCTTCAGAAATGTCATCGCTCCTCGGTCAGAGTCAGTTTGTTGCTCCAATCAATTTATGTGGATAACATAGCATTAACACAACCATGTTTTAATTAGCAATTACAAATATTTTGTCTGGATGCATAATTAGCTCCACACTATGATTTTTTTTTTCTGTGGTCAAATGATTTTTATATTTATTTGTCAAGCAGGTTTTTTTTCTTGACAAATAACAGTAATATTGACATTAGTATGACAGGAAAATGAAGTGGTTTTGTTTGTTTATTTATCCTGTCTTTTCCCTATTGCAGTTACTTGCCATTTCTGCATGATTTTTGAAACATGACTATATGTTTAACCCAGCAACAAATTTTTGTCATAAATGTTATGACAACAATAAGTTTGATGCTTTTTTCCAGCCATTAACCTTTTGTTCAATTTAATGCTGGGGGTAAACTTAAAGGGCCTTTTCTTGGGGAAGAATTAAACATGTAATTTGATCATGGATTTAGTGAATAGTGGTAATAACTCTGTAATTTCTGATTTTCTTCAGTGAATACAGCAATTATCAAAGTTAGAAGAGTATCTTTTTGAGTGCCATTGATTCACTGAGGAGTCAGGGAAGTTATGACAGTGCTTTTACAACAGCCTAAGTATCAGATATTTTTTTCTGCTTTTTAGGAAACCTGTCCCCTCTGTAGAATTCCGTATTAGTAGTGCGTCAATGGAAGTTGTTCCAAGTTCAAATCCGTGCTCGCAGAGTGACATAGAAGGACCTTTTTTACTTATGAAGAACGTTTTTAAGGAAGAACACACCCAAGACAAATATATGAAGGCTGACTATGCCACTGAATTTAGAGTACAATGGCAAGGTAAACTGTTTAATTCACAGTTTTCTAACTTGTTGTGGTGTCAGCTTGTGAACTTCTGTAATTTTTTGTGCATGATCCATAGACACTGAAGAGATCATATGAGTGATCACAGCCTTTGCAATTGCAGAAGTTATAATCATTTAAGAGAGGTTGGCTTCCTGGAGAAGCAGGGCTTGTTCTAACCATTCAAGATAGATGCAAGCTGAAAGAAGTTTCAGGCTGATAAAATACATAGCAGAAGGTTACAACAAGTATCACAATAAGTAGATCTTATCAGGCATTGATCAAAATACTAATAATTCTTTATACCACAATAAAATTGATCTCTGTGGCATGTTCTTTTACCATGTCAACAGGGGAAAGACGTAAGCTGTTTCTGTGTTGTTACTGGGACGAAGAGAGTTCAAATTGGGTAATGTTCCTATGTGTTTTCTGAAATGTTATGATTCGTAGCACCCCAATTGATATAATAAATTCTGATCACAGAAAGCAAAGTGTTGAGAAAGTGTTTGATTCAGCTGTAATATGATTTATTATCCTGAACTATCAGGTTTATTTTTTCAATACAGTTTTTTTTGTGTATCTGTCAATTACATTACATTCGAAAACGAAAGTAGTGTAATCATTTACTAGGAGCTATTTTCCACAGTGCCACAAAGAAGGTGGGTGATTCTTGATAGAATATTGTACAAGATAACATTTACTGGGAACATAGTATCAACAATGGGAATGTATTGCAGGTAATGATTGAAAGACAGTAATCTTAATACATAAGTAATTACCTGATTTTTTTTCAAAGTTAGGTGACATATGGCAGAATGTTTCAATAATTCATAGAGCTCTTTATATTATGTGCTTACAAAGAGAATAAAAATAGTTCAGATGTTTTCCTGTATCTTAGCTATGACTTTCTCAGCAACAATCAAAAGAACTATATTTCCGTGGACAAGGTTCTGAAAGAAAACAAAAGTATAAATTTCATAAAACATTTTATGTTTTTTGAAGGTACAGATTACTATTATTGTGCTTAAACAATCATAAACAGGCAAGCTAAAGAGACTGGATTTTTTTTAATGGGAGAACATTAAATTATTCAGTATTCTGGTCACTGGTTTCTTGAATCAGCAGATCTATAATTATCTTTCAATATAATGAATGCGTTACTGCCATCCCTTTTTCTAACTTTTTGTGTTAGACTTTTTCTATCATTTCTTTGTTTGTTTGAGGGAAGTATTAATTCCAACATTTTCAAAAGCTGCTATTCTGAAAGACTTGCAAGCTATTTTGAGTGATTGAGAATCTGCTAATTAATATCAGGTAGTCAGCTAACAGCACAAAACTGACTAGGTTTCACTAAAGACATGAAGATACATCTAGAGAGTGTGAGAACATGGAAATTTACTGATATATAAAAATTATTAGAAGTGGAATATTATAGGTGATATGACATACTTATGTAACCTGCATTGAAAAACATGTATGAAAGACTGTGGTACAGGATTTGAAATAATAATTTAAAATTTTTTTTTTTCCAATAGAGGAAGGTTATATCTGAATTCTAAATAGCTTGTTCCATTACTACATGAGGCTTTTTCCTGACAGCTTGGGCATACTAAAATGCTTCATGGTTCTTTCTGTTAATGTAATCCTGTTCTTCATTTCAGAGAACAAAATCAATTTCTTCAGTCATTTCACTTTTTGAGGTGTAATATAAGAAATAATGCATGTGGTACTTACTAAGAGCTGTAGTATTTGAAGGTTCTTGTTTAAAGGAAAAAAGTTTCCAATAAGGCTGTGAAGTTTAGTGTAATCAGTTATGTACACATTTAAAATGTAGCTAGTAAATTATTACTGCACTATAGCAGTCGAAAATGGTAAGAAAGTTAAAACCTGTGAAATATGAAGCACATTGAATGGAAAAGCTAGAAACTAAATTTGATTCAGTCAGTAACTGTAGAGTTCTAATCTTCTTCCCAAATATGTTAGATTTATATTAGATTACAAACAAGTTTTCAATATTTAGCATGCTGTTAATAGCATTTCTGTTTTGCATAGGCTGTTATGACAAGGAGGTCACAGTGGAATGAGAACCATCTTTGTACAGTTAAGCTGAAGAGCACTAACTTTACACTAGCATATGATAGCACTGGCAGTGAGACCTCCATTCAAACATGAACTGGATATTTGCTCCCTGATTGATCAAGTACTTGAGCATATGCTTAAGCCTATTAAAATTCTTTTCTTAAGTGCTTTGGTGATCAGAAATTACAGAATCAAAGAAAGTGATGATACTGCATTCAACTTACATTTCTGAAAAATAAGTGTATTAAAAAATGTGGAACTGCACTTCCTAAAATCACAAAGTGGCAATGCAGTTCAGTTTTGTATGGATTTTGAACACTGGTGTCTGTGAATTTCAGACTCTACCTATTGCTCCAGTTGTAAAATTCTGTATTAGGAAAGCAGTTAGGTATGCGATTGCGTCTGTTCCATTTCAGGAGGGTGCATCAGTAAATGCACAAGCACATTCTTCTGTAGGCATGCTTTCTTGAGGTGAGGAGTAAGACGTTAAAATGTGTTAAAATTAACAAAAAATTCCTTTTTTCATACACTTGAAGTACTAGAGCCACTTATAATAAAAAGATACAATATCAATGAATAAAAAAAATGATAAAACTATAGCTAAATTGGGATAATAAATGCAAATCAGGGGCAAAGTTGTGCCTTATTTGACCTGATTTAGCATTAGGGTATTAGCAGTTACCCTGCTTTCTTTGAATTAACAAAAATTAAATGAGATATTTTTGGAGGACAGAATGATCAAGTTTATGTCATTCCAGCAGTATTTATTTTCTGATTCTTTTTAGCACCTAATTTTGCAACCACTATGTGGCTGAATATTGAGGTGCTTCCTACTTTGTTTTCCTGGTTGCCTGAAGAAAAGGAAGAAGAACAGATCAAGGATTTTGTAAATTATATTAGAAAAGATGTCAAATTTTTTGTTGGAGTTACTTTATAGGCTACTAGAAGCTTTAGTAGCCTCTCCTGAACTGTTCATCTCAATAAACAGACACATTTTATAACGAGGCATTTATTTTTTATATGATAGATTTCTTTACAGGAAACTGTTTGTGTTAGCAGCAGAAAACAGTTTAGGAGGAACATAATCAGTATCTGTCATTTCCAGCTACTAGGAAGGAAAGGAGTATTATTACTGATAGGGAGTCATCCAGGGAGTGAAGGGGGGCTGTAGCAATGAGGAGGCTTCCATGTTGGTAAAAAATAAGAACAAAAATCTCCCTTTTCCCTTCTATATGTATTATGTATGCATAATATGTGTGTATATTATATTGCAAATATAAAGGATTGCATCAGAGTTCTGATTACTGCATCATTTCTGTCTCATGGAGAGTAGTAGTAGAAATGCAAAAGAAAGTAAAGTCCATAATGTCATCTTTCTTGAAGTCATAGTAATTTGTAACCTATATTTTTTCCTGCTCATTTTGTATTTGTAAACAATTTTTTTGTTGCTTTAGAATAAGAGAATCCGCATTTAGATTTAGATGTGTATGGAGAGATTGCCTCATTTCTACATTAAAAATTGCACTGAACTATGTTTCTCAGCCAAAACTTACCTCAAAAGTTCCTTTATCATACTTTGCAATGCAAATAAAGGAATTGAGAAGAAAGTGCCTTTTCTTTTTAATGAGTTTTGTATAAGACAAAAGAAAAAGAAAAAGAAACCCAAAGCTTATCATGTGAACCACTGGAAGTCTAAACTTCATTGCATTTAAAGCTTAAGAATCCTAAAATATTTGAAGTAAAAAGTAGTTATTGTTTTGCTGACATTTATAGCATTCCAACTGTTGTTCAACAATTTTCTTTATTCTGATAATTCTTTTTATCTTTATATTGTTTGTTAATGTATTTTTTCGTATTTTTCTTCAGATTTATATGTGGAAGAGGAACTTGTTTTTATTGATAGTCTTGAAAATTTTCGTAAAAACCTGCCTACTTCATCTATATTTCTGAGCAGACTACACTTTTTTTTAGTGAGAGATCCCCTTTTAGATTCTCAAGGACAGAATTTAAGAGAAGAGAACTTTTTCAGGTATCTACAAATTGTATAATATTCAACAAAAGTAATAGTCTGTAATGCCATTAACATTGTAGCATCTTCTGTTTTATGTTAATTTTTTAACTAATTTATCTTTGCAGCAGCTTAAGACCAGCTTTTCTTCTTACTTATGAAAAAGTGAATAGGATGGCATTTATGTGCATTATTTAAGAACACTGGGTAAATGAAATTATGTCATTTTTACATTCTGTAAGTTTGAAATGTGCTCAGGATTTTAGTTTTGGAATACTGAAAAAATGTTCATCTTTAAGGGACCTGGTCATTCCTCAGACTGAATGATTCCCTTTCAGTAAAACGCCACTAGGTTTAGGTGGGCCAGGATTTTACACATGCTTCCATATTCCTGCTTTCTCTCCTCTCAGTTGAGCTGTCAGTAAATCCATGTGCTTACCCTGCTGAACTGTATTTCTTCAAGTTCAAATATTAATTATTCTTTTGTTTTTGCTCACTCTCATATTGCTACATTGATTGAATTTAATTGAATTATCTGTTATGTCAGGAATTTGAACAAACTGGTATATTAAAACATGTTATATTCAGAATGTGCATAGTGTTTTGTAAATATATTCATCGGTATACATACATTCATAAAGTCTGGCTAGATTTTGCGCGGATTTACTCCATGGCTGGATGACTAGTATAGCTTCCTTTGCACTTGATAGGGCTGCATGATTCACAAATAAGGCAAAGCAGATTTTAACTGATTTAACTGTACCTATATAGTAACAGAACAGGGAGGAGTGAGGTTAGTTGCCTGTTTTTTCAAACATGAGCCCGGATCTCAGAGTGAGTCTTGGACATAAGACTATGTGCACCTGTACGTACTGTAAATGCCCAGCGAAGAGAACATGATCCAAAGTCTGCAATGACTTTTGGAAATACCAGTCACAGCAGAAAAAAAAATGTAGTGTAAACCTGTACAGAAATAGCTCTGACCTGCTGATCCACAGTTTGCTAGCAAAGCCACCAGCCTTTTCAAGGAGGGAGTCCAAATCTCCTAGTGAAGCACACAGGGACATGCATTTAGGCGAAGAAATACAATTAGATAGACTTCCACTTAAAATGAAATTCAGAGAGCATCCCAAGGCAAGGTGTGGAACCATTTATACTTGTCAGTCTAATGTGTTCCTCCTGCCAAAGAGGGGTGTCAGGGACTGATGAGGAAGCTATCCCCCTAAAAAGTCATTATAGATTTAGTGCCTGTAGTGGCCACAAAAGGCAAGCCTGATGAAAGGTTTCCTTTCTACTTGAAAAATCTTCATCCATGTTCTGCTTGTATTGTTGCTTTACAAGGCAAGTAGTAGCCTCACTCCTGAGTTTTATTTCTTGGCACTTTAAATGTTTGCCAGTTAAACCAGGGAACATACTTTTAGTTTTCATTTTACTCAACAGTGAACACACTCTGCCTTCTTTGGTGCCAAATGATTCCTGAAAATAAAAATGAAAGCTGACAGAAGATAAATAATGTCAGTGTTAAGATTACAGAATTTTTGTATATAGCAGAAAACTTGACATTAGAAGAAAATTAGGTCTGCAGCTTTTGCAGAAAGCAATTTTACATGACAGGACTTCTGTGCTATGATGATGAACAATTTTAATATGGGTTTTTTTTCTGTAACTTTTTAAAGACAAGTCCCAATATTAAGTGGTTCTACTCTGCATATAATGTACTATTTCTTGAAAAATGATTTCAGCTGATTACACATATTGGGACAGCATTGCTTGGAAGTGCTTTCTTAGAAAAGCATGGATTTAGAAAAAAATAGCTTTTGCCACATGTGTGACTATCAAAGCTAATACTAAGACTTTCAGTCTTGGATATGAAGTAATACAAAGAAGTAACTTGCTTTACTTTGTGATCTTTTAAAGGGAATGTTTGACTTTCCAAAATGAAATGGAGAAGCAAGAGAGTAAAAAAGAATTGCAGGGGATTGAAGAGAACTTCTGTACCATATATGTAAAAGATGAAGAGGTATCATCATATTTTTTTTAGTAATTGTTGTAGTAGTGATTGCTTTATGTTATGCATATATGTTTGTTCATCTGCAAGTCATTTTACTGAATATTTTTCATACTTGCCAAATATCTCTAGCCTTCATATTTACAAGATTAGAAAACACTGGTATTGTCTGTGGTTTTTTAAATATTGGATGCTCTTGTTGGGAATCTCCGTTCTGATCAGCTGTTTCTCCTGGGACCTGATGTATTGGCAGTTTTATGTAGGTACTGTTACACTAAGAATAAAAATGAACCAGAACAGGAAGCCATGACATGTGCATGGAAAAGGGAAAGTTCCAAGACATGATCTGGGATCTGGGGGGCCTGCTTGCCTTCTTTTTTTAAAAGAAGTCAAAGTATTTTTTGCTTCATTTTTCAAAATTCTAAAACCCAAACTTTCAATGACAGAAAGTAGTATTTTACTGGACTGGGAACTGTAAGTTCAGAGCCACTCTTTATACTCCACTGACTCAATTTGAAATGCTGTGACACTATTTTTTTCCTCTGTATTGAGCAAGGCTTTGTATATGCTGCCTAAATGTTATATGACTTCTTTCTTGAAAGCTCTTAGACTAGTTTAGAATTAAGCTATTTCAAGATTTGGAAAAAGCTTTAACTGTACAGTAACATCAAAATTTACATACTATTCTGTTGTGATAAATATTTTTCAGTATTTCATGTTGCCTGTTGAACTAGAATTCTGTGAACCCACCAGTGGCAGATTAGATTCTGTTAAGATTCCATCATACTTGGAACTGGAAGAGGTGTTAAATTTAGCTCCAGAAACTATGGCTGATGAGGAGATATGCCAAGAGGTGATCAAAGAAGGTGAGGGTTGGCTTTCTTAAATGCTTGACGTGATTTTCCTGTCCTATGCATACATTTAACAGAATCTAGCTCTTTTATATTCAGTTCACTTATGAATTACATCACAGCCTATCAAATGAGAATTTGTCTGTATAGTACTATGACTGTGCTATACGCAGATTTCTGAATATTAGAAATAGCTCCTTGAGTAGCCAAGAGGAAGTGAACTATTTGCCATTTGGCTCCATCCATGGTTGTGTTGTAATCTTGGAAACAAATGTAACATGAGCCGTGACTCATGATATCCAGTCTACAATGAATATAATAATTTAGTATTATGTTTTCATATCAAATTTAATTTCAGAGACATCCTTAAGAGCATTATGTGCAGTACAGTCATACCATATAAATTGTTTTTATTACATTGTAATTGCAAACATGAAAGCAGATTTCTGGAAAAAAGGGTTAAGTATTTCTATGGATAACAGGAATATTTTAAATGACAGTAGAAATTTCTTTAAAGAAATTTAAGAAAAGTTACTAAGTGGTTTTATACTACAGATAAGTACAAATTTAATGACAGTTATTGGCTGTTGCATTGATGTCTATGACAGTATTTTTTGTAGTTAAAAGAAAAAGACTGTGCCTGGGATCTTTTTATTTTGATTAAAAAAACAATTTGCATTGGTTTTGGCAAACAACTGAGGAAAATCACCTCTTTGGTGGACAGGAAGCAGCTCAAGAGAAGCAAGATTCATGCTTCTGAGTGTGAAGCGTGTGTGCCAAATTCTATTTATGATAGGGCAGTAGTTTGGAGTAATCCAGTCTCTTCTTGAAGACAGGAACAAAACTTTTAAAAATGTATGTTTGACTAAGGCAGTTTCATGTGCATTCCTCTGACATATCTAGTACATCGCAAGCTACATACCATGTTCCAAGCTGAATGACCCAACATCCACTGCAGAGGTTTGAGGATTTTGTACATAGATATCAACCAATTACTCTTTTTTGTTCTGTTTTAGTCCTTTCTAGTAGCAAGAAAATCTACACCCACAAACTCCTGGTAAACTACTTTTAGGCTACCTGCTTGTTCCAGAAATCACATCACTGTGTTCAATAGAACTTTGAATAGTTCAGGTAGTGACTGTACTGTATTGCATTTTTTTCTGGCACCTTTAAGGGATAAGACTGAGCACTGCTTTGATCAGCTACAGCATTTGGGATTATTAAACATAACTGTAATTTTTCATAACAATATATTATGGATATTCATTAAAAAGATGAAAAGAAAAAAAGTGCTCTTACAGGAAAAGGGAATAAATGGTTCATTTATGGCACCTTTTAAAATCTGTTTTCAGATCTCAAAGCAGAAATTGCATACAAAATAGAAATTACCAAGTACTGTTCCGTACCACAAGAATGCTCCAGTAATAGCAGAAGTATGTTGGAATTCTGTGAATCAGGTAGGAACATCTACATAAATCAAGGTGTGCTATTTAAAATGAATTCTTTGAGTGATTGTCCCCATATTCTGTTCTTGGGAGTCCATACACCATTTAGATGTAAGACAAGAGTGTTTGCTTTGTGTAACTACCATTTTACACACAGAATCACACACAGAATAGTAGGGGTTGGAAGGGACCTCTGTGGGTCATCTAGTCCAACCCTCCTGCCGAAGCAGGGTCACCTACAGTAGGCTGCACAGGACCTTGTCCAGGCGGGTCTTGAATATCTCCAGAGAAG
>Ga0065711_1043295_pt1 | contig 14808 bp, 5 predicted proteins | sample Hoacrofraction12_FD_59098 | JGI IMG/M metagenome (GOLD analysis project Ga0065711, IMG submission 59098) | Hoatzin crop microbial communities from Cojedes, Venezuela - Epithelial fraction 12 v2 (version 2) | ecosystem: Host-associated > Birds > Digestive system > Esophagus > Crop | place... | reverse complement strand
AGCTCTGCCTTCTCTGCATCCTCCGTCACCAGGACACCCACCTCATTCAGCAGCGGCCCCACATTGTCCCTAGCCTTCCTTTTGCTGCTGATGTAGTTGAAGAAGCCCTTCTTCCTCAGAGGAGAGGTAAGAAAGTAGGAGGGATGCAGACCCAGGCCTTGGGGACACTCACTCCCCTTGCATTTGTAGCACCAGCGACAGCCATTGTTCTCACCTTGTTCCTCTCTTGGCACTCTCTCCACCAGGCATTCTCACTGCTGTCAGCCTGTTACTCTCCAGCGGTCTTCTAACCCTCTGATTCGTGTTTTGTACCTTTTGATAGAAACGATGTTTCTCTTTGCTATGGAGTTGTTTTTAACGCACCCTTTATCCTAATCAACTCCTCCATTTTTCACAGTCTTTCTCACATTTTCTAAATTTCTTTTTTCCTACTGATTGACTCCCTCTGCCCTCTCCAACTAATCTTGTTTCATATTTTTGCTTTGCTGTGAAGAAGACATTGCCAAAATGTCACCTCTAATCTTGTTTCCCATTTCTACCATGTAATTTATTAATCCTCTCTCTCCGTTTTTTCCCTTTTATTGAGCTGCCTACATGCTAATACAGCTCAAGTTTTATTTTCAGATTGTCAAATAAATAATTTCGCAAGTCTTAAGAGTAGGGGAAAAATAAAAAAGAGCTTTGAAATAATGATCACTCCTGTCTTTCCGGCGAGGCATTTGCTTTTAGATCTATACAAATCACTTTATTTGGGGATGATATAGCTGTCCCATATCAGTTAAATTAATTATTGGATAGGGTATTTAAGGATGTAAGGTGAAACACCAGCCTTTGTCTGATTGCTGAAGAACCAGTACATAAAACCTTCATATTACTGTGGTCTCTTAAAAGTAATATTGCACCCCCCACCCCTTAAATCTATATTGTTGTTGGGTGGGATTTGTGAGGGGTGGTTTGGTCTTGGTGCCAGGCCTGCTCAGCCTATGTGTACATGATCCTCTGCACACAAATTCGAGCTTCCTCTGTCTTCATTCAGGACAGCCTGTGCAGCTTCAGTTAGCCCGGCGCCCAGGTGAGCTGCAGGCCTTGAGGTAGGGTTTGCTGACTCAGATTCAATGCTGCACTAGTGTGACTACCTTACATCTAGTAACCTTTGAGTAAGGGCAGAGCAGGCTCATCTCTGCAAGGAAGTAACTGTATAGGTGCAGCCTCTCTCCACACGTTACACTCTCCAGGTATCCACTTCTGCTTTGGAGCACATCCAAAGACACTTCATTTTTGTTTAATCCTGTTAACAGTTCACACTTCCTGATTTAGCTCACTTGTGTGGGCCTCACTGGACAGTGAGTCTCGAAAGGAGCCTTGCACATCAGCGTGTTGGCCTGACATGAAAGAGGCAGGCTGGCTGACTGGGGGGACAAGCAGCTTTTGCCATCCAGCCTAGAACACTTGTTGTTTTGGAGACTGAGTTTCTAGGATTTGGGCTAGAGGGGGAGTAGGTTAGCTTTGTGTCACCTACGAGAGTGCCTGAAACATCAGGTATAGCATGTTTTGGGGCAGGACTTCCTCATCCCAAGCTGTTTAAGCTCTATTACATTTACCATATTTACCGTACTACATTTACACAAGCTATAAAGCATTTAAAAATGAACTGGGGCAGCAAATGTGAGCTAACATTTTCCTTACTCATGTTGTTGCGCTGCTCATTAGAGTCAGCGACTTGCTTGTGCTCTATCCACGGACTCGGTGCTCAGGTAAGTACCTCCTACCAAATGAAGCAGCTTCAGCAGGAGCCGCAGAGAGGCAGTTTGGTGCTCTAGTCAGTGCCCAGGAGTAGAGCAAGGGAAGCAGGGGAAGCTTCATGTTTTATGTACAGCCCGTAGCAGACATGGTCTTAGAATGATGCTTCGCTTGGTCCTGCGTGTGTCGTGCGTGACATTCTCAGAAACAGTCAGTTTGTTAAGGACTTGGTGAAAACCTAAAGGATTTAGATTCTTCCCAGTGAATGCAGGTTTTATTTTACAATTTTGTGGCTAAAATGCCAAGGTCTTTTTATAGCTCTGCTGCAGGTGTTTAACAAGGGTACAGTTCAGGCCACATTTCACTCCTTGGGATCTCCAGGTGACAGTGCCAGTTCACACCCCAGCCTGGTGGCGTAGGTATGTCATCCCTTTTTCTTTCCAGTGGGCTGGAAGGCTGAGTGCTGTACTCAGAACTGTGGTTTGCACTAGACAGCAAGTCACTTGGGAATTAAGTACTAATTATTAAAGTCTTTCTGACATCCTAAAGTAATTTGTTTTTTCATCCCACACATGGGAGGAAATGCAGTGTGAAATTTTTCAGACTGAAAAGATTCTAAAGTAATCCCTCCTGGAGTATGACAGATCACATGGAGCTGGGAAATGACTGCAGATCATAGACATACAACATATTTAAATATGAGCAATCAGAAATTAATGGACATTGCTATAGATATTCTGCTTTTGGGAACAACAGCAGTAAGGAACACTGCTCCTTAAAGGAAACGCAAATGTACTCCAGTGCCAGAAAAATAAAAATCAACAAACATCACAACCTGGTGTATCTGTCTGCTGCATTACTGACGTGTACAAATAACGAAGAGCTCAAATGTTCACTACCAATATCTGCTATCTCCTTGCAAATGTGACAGTTTTCTCTGCCAGTGTTTGTCAAGCTACCATGAGCTGCATTCATATTCCATATGGATACATATTTTTTCTTTGTTTTCCTTTGACATTAATGCTCTGGCAGAGCTTTCTAAGTAGTAAAGCAAGGAAATTAACTTACATTTGCTGGTTCGCTAAAGTAAATTAGCTACACTTTTGACTTTCTGTGGTTTTGTTCTGAATGGGAGAAGCAATAAAAATGAAATAAGGCTAATCACTGTTGTTCTATGGTTTTCTCTGTGGTGTGTTAAGAGGAGAAGAACCCATAACGAAAACTCATGAGTTCATATCTGCTTAAAACAGGTCTCTAATTAGCTTCTGTAATCGATCTCCCTGCTCTAGCAGGTGAACCAGGTAATTATCTTGTTTATAATGTAGGTGAGTCACAAAATGCTAGATCGCTTTCTCTATATCTTTAAAAGATAATGCATTGTAACAAGTGTTCCCAATATGAATGAACCACTGTCATAAGCCATACCATCTGTTTCACATGCAGCGACGTGAGAGCTCATTTTATTCTTTGTTACAAAGAGCTCCAGACATCAAAGAACTGTCCCTTTGACCATGGTCTCAATCAAAGGATTTTACCTAGACAAATCTTTACTTCCCATTACGATTTCAGTGCTGCAGAGTATGAAGTGTTTCCTGGTAGGAAGAGGAGGAATCCAGTCACCAGTGCTTTTTTTAAGGGCCAAATCTTATCACTGTTCACTTCCCATGGGCCTTTTAAGTAGCACAGAAACTCCAAACTCAGCAGTTAATTAGGGGTTAGTTACTCAGGGCCTGAGGCTTTGCAGACAGACTGTGGTGTGCTACACAATGCATGTCTTTTATGTAGTATGATGTGTCTATCTGTCACCTTCCAGAAGGTGAAGTAGAGATACGCTGGCTCAATGCGTGGTTAGGATTAAGTTGATGCATACACAACACTATCCCGGTATGTTTAAGTGTTCGTAGAAAAATCCCTAAATCTGACATGTTTTTGAGTATTTTCTATTCTCATGTTACTCAGTCTGGTGTTTATTTACATAATACAGATATTTCTTTTTCTTGGAGGTTGTCTCTCAGTAAGCTTTACAAAGGAATAATCCCTTTTGACAACCCTTAAAGGGTCACAGCTGTCTTTGAAACCTATGACCAGTAGCACTAATAATGGTGTATTTGCAAAGAGAAGACTTACAGTGCAGTTTTTCCTAGCATTATAATGTGGAAGCATTTAATATCTTTTGTACTAGAGAAGAGGCTTCTTGCTTGTGGTGTATGACTGAAATACGAGACTACGTGTTTTCCGTAATCATTAAAACAATCGTGTACCAGCTTCTCCCCAAGCTAAAAATAATCCGGTCGTGGGCATGCCCCGTTTCCTCTTCTCCTTAATAACTGAATTCAAAGTTCCCAAGAATAAGGTCTTTTTCTTTCATTTTTCATAGACTTGTCCCTAGCAAATTTAGTTTCAAGGTCTTTTATTTCTGTTTCTAAAGTAATTATCCTCTGGGCCTCTTCCTTTCTTCCTGGTATGATGCTAGACTAATTATTCTTCTCCTAATGAATGCCTGAAATGGATCCCATATGGTGGCATATGTGCCTTCAGATGGAAGCTTCGTTTGAATAAAATAAGAAAATTCTTCTCTTGGGGCTTTCTTAAATTTTTCATTCTGTAACAATGATGAGTGAAATCTCTGTCTTGGGGATAGATGCAGCCAACTTACTTTCTGTTACACTTTGAGCTTTCTCTGAATTGGAGATTTCCATGTCACTCTTGCTGTGGCCATCCACAACTCTTACTCCGCAGTGTCACAAGGATGACTTGAATGGGTCAAAGCATCATTACATTTGATCTGAAAGCCATTTTTGTTTCCTTAAAAAATGCTATGTGTACTGTTATTTCTCTGACAGTTCTTTGTCACCTTTCTCTAGACCTACCCCACAGCATGCAGTGCCCCTTTTTAATGCCTTTAGGACTCAGTTCACACAGTGACTTTTTAATACAATTACCTAAGAAATAAGAGACTAACTTCAGTTTCTTTCTTTGTGTGTGATGACTTGGACCCCCAGTTCCCAGCAGACTGCTTTATCTACAAGATTACCAAGTATTCTATGGTGCATGTCAGTCTTTATGTGCAGAGGAGAAGTAGTACGTTAAATGCATAAATGCAGAATGAAGGTCTTTAGGTCTCAGCATTTTAAGCACTGCACTGGCAGTGACAGCACCAGAAAGAATGGCCACTACCTTTTTTTGGAAATGCAGCATAAATTTACACTGCACTTGGTTCCTGATCACCTTGAAGAATTTTTGGTAAAACACCTAATGAAGCCTAGTGCTGCCTCTTTACCTTTTTCTAACATGACAGAAAAGTTATCATTACAAATTATAATTTATAATGTAGGAGGCTATAGAAGTCCTAGTCATGGATATGTACAACCTTGTGTTGAGAGCTGTGCAACAGAGAGTATTTTCACTGACTTTAAACTCAAGTAAAAAGAGGGTTATTGATACTATTTTTTGCAAGCATGTATAAGTAAAATAAGTTACACTGAGACACTGAGCTTATATCAAATAAATTAAACATGTGAGACATTCCAACTCTGCCGTCTAAACCGTTAACAAATTCAGACTTTTTATTGCTTAAGATCCATAATTTTTCTGTAGATTTAACTTTGAATCTGTTGTGTTTTCTGTATGACTTAGTGTTTTATTTATAGAGATCTCTGAGATTTAAACACAAAACAGTTTTCTACATGCTAATCACTGAAGTATGCATGGGGAAATTTGTGTTCTGAACTTCCAGCTACCACAACACACTCTGCTTGAGTCTAAGCAAGTACTAAGCAATAGCACAGTGAATGAGTAGGACTGCGCCTTCTGATTATGGAGGTGATGCTCATGGCCCGGATCAGTCTGAAGCAGGGTTGTGATTTGGTACTGCTGCATAAAAGATACGCCAAAACAGAAACAATTGTAGACGAATGAAAGTGAAATGCTGTTTTAAAAAACACTGATTCTGCGTAAAGTTACTTTAGCAGTGTATCACTTGAATCATACTAATCGCTTCTGAAAACAAATCATTTTATCTGATGTATGTATTTGTTCTTGCTTTCAGAGACAGCATGGGGAAACAGTCTATTGATTTTCATTAGAACATTTGATCCCAAGTTGATAAAGAACAGGATAGTAACTATCTGTGCCATTATTAATATCAAGCTCTACTTGGATTTCACACAGACCTTCAGCAATGTGTGAATCTTGAACCAGGGAGATTGTTAGAATATGCCTGATTTTAAGAAGTGCCGTGAGGCCTAAGTTTCTGTTTAAATGGAAAGAATGTTTGCCTCTGGGTGGTCTCAGCCTGAGAATATCAAGCCCACAGCTTTGCAAAATACATAATGTAGTTTTGTGAATAAGCTTATTTTTTACTTGCTGGCAGTTTCTTAATTTGTTTTCTCTTCTATGAATGAGTAATTGTTAGCATTCCAATAACCCAGTTCAGGCTTTAAAATAACAAACACCAAGCAGATTTTAGCTCCTCTAACAATCCTTAAGCTTGCACATTCTTGTAAGACATAAGCCTTGATTTGGATTTGTTCGGTATTGCTCTAGTTTGTCCTACTCTGTACAGAATTTTCTGATACACTTGTGAAGATTTCTAACAGACCAAACCTGGAAGAGTCCCCAGTGATCTCTTCAATAGCTTGTGTCCTCTACCTGACTTTCAATCACTCGCTACAAATAACCAAGGGAACATAAACCATTTTAGGGGATAATAATTTATCGTTTGCAGAACAGTTGATTTCTTTTCTTGCTCTAGCTAAATGCAGTGACCATACAGAATGCTTAATTCATAGTTCAGACAGCAGTTTCTTATTCTTCCTTATTAAAGTCACGGTGTCATTTTCTGAGAGGGCCATATTTGCATATATAAGCTTGATGAAAGACCAGTAACCAACACGGCTAGGGGAAGGGGTCATTCCTTATCTGTGTTGCAATACTGATTGTTTTCCCTGCTGGAAGTTGATTCTGAACACCCTCTTTAACAAGATACGCCACTGAAGGTAATAAATAACTCGGGGAATCTGGGCAGCAGTAGCTTTCCTTAGAAAACCAAAGCTTTCAGTGTTGGCTGCTTAAAGTTAAGCCCCTAAATTCATTGTTAAGTGCTCAAAACAAATTGCTATGATGACGAAAAATTCCACTTAGCCACAAATCTAATTTTGACAACATGAGCTGTGGGTACTCAGAGCTTTGTAGAAGCAGACCGCTTTGATCTACGTAATCAGATTTGGCATTTTGTCTCTACTTAGATCTGTCTAGAAGCGATGTTTCAGGAATATTGTTCGGGCAATATCAAGTGCAGGACACTGTCATTTTCTTGACGAGGTTAGAAACCTTCTGTTCTCTTTCCAAGTCCGAGGTTTTTTCATTCACTGAGCCCTAGAGCCAGAAATTTCAGTAGTTTGCCATATCAAGAGGACAGGTGCAAACTCAGCAATACTCATATGCTTCATGGCACCAGGCCTGACCCAACATTTGGGGCCAGAATTAGGGAACTGTGACGGCATTTGAAGTGCTCATAGATGTCTGGTGTAATCTACTGAATTACTTGAGCAGAATGCAAACTGAGGAGTGGGATTCCACTGCCTTTCAGCAGGAGTCAATTGCCTGTTCTGTCCATTTAAAAAATGTTGTGGGGGCAAGAATCAGAAGAGAATCTCATGGTAATACCTTTGGTACATCTTACATTGTAGGAGTAATTTTGAAAACCCAATCAAGTTCTACTGAAAACTAGATACTAGTTTAGCCCACTGTCAGCAGCCCACGTTAGTTGCTTAAATAAATTTCTTCCAGTGGAATTGGCATAACCTTGCTGCTGGGTAGGAACTTTCTACCATCCAGCCTAAATGTATTTCATAGCACTTGAGCAGGGTCCATTTGCATCATTATGTACCTAAATTCCTTTAGAAATCTTTACTTTTGTGCTTTCTGTCATAAAAAACCAACAGACTACATACTGGAGCTGCTTTGCAGGTCACTGGGTGACAGTGTAATCACCTGCATCAAATAAAACTCCAACGTGACATGATAAAGAAAACAGAAGAACTGTTGATGTGCTGGGTGTTACAAGCCCAGGGAGAGAACGAAATGGAGAGGGCCTTCCTGTTTACCAGTCCCACTTCATTTAATAGCAATCTAATGCAGTGAGATAATTATACCATACTAATAAGTCTTCAAAGTCACACGTGCTTTCACAGCTGTGTCGCTGTAATATATTCTTCTAAATTTTACTGTTTCTTTTCCGTAACTGGTCATCTGCTGTGTATTGTCACCTGGTAAGAAGCATAACAAGACAATAAACACAAAGAAGCAAAGAAATTTGGAAAGCTCCAAGCAATGCTCTCAAGCAGTCTTGCAGATTTTTCTCTGTCTGACACTTTATATTTAAAAATTAATCCAGAGCACCCCCACAAAAAATCTATTTTTCTTGTTTAACAAAATGGAGTATTGATTTGCCAGAGCCTAAACAAAGCAGCCTACGTGATTCATTGATCAAGAATTTGGGCTCAGTCCATGTGATCATTAACTTCTTTGTCAGATGCATTCATTTATTCATAAGCTTTGTTTATGGCAGGCCCTTTTCACTGACTCATTTCAAAATAACAAAAAGCACATGCCTTCTCTACCTTCCATTTCACTGAATACAGAAGACAAAACCGAAGGTGCTATCAACTTCAAAGATTTTTATGAGCCTCTTGAAAAATCGAGGAACTCTGGAAGCTTTCATGTAAGTCCAGGCTTCAGTATTATTTCAGAACTGTACATCATGAGTATAAAATTCTCCAAAGAAAGCAACTCCATGTGCTGCCATGTGGGGAACCTAACCAAATCTGAGAAAGTCAGTAGTTAAACTATTCGGAGCTCCATATACCGTTGTTCAGGAAATGCTGGTTGCATGATGAAAAGCCATTCTTTTGATGGACTATTGTTGCAATAAAGTATGTTTATTGGAAACTTCTGATACACAGGTTAAAGGATTATAAAACAGGGTCTTGTTAAAACCTATGGCTTAATCAAAACCTTTTAGCTCTTTGTCAGTACATTCTCTGTGGTTTAAAGTAAGAAAAGCAACAAGAAGTAAGAGAGTTCCAAATCCTGGTTTTTTAAACATGGTACTGATTTAAATTCCAGGCTACTGTGCTGTGTAGCTTAATAGTAGACAGGAGATACAATGAAAAATGAGTCCTTATAATCAATAACTGAATATTTGCTGCACTCCATTAATCCTGTATCAAAAAGTAACATCACAGTCACAGGGCAGTTATTACAGGGTAAAGCAGGGTATGATCTTACATTGAGTTAAACAGCCTGTGATAACAGACAGGGTTCAGCATCCCCACTGCAGCACAGGCACGTTAGGTGACCCCTCCGCAGAAGCTGGGTAAGCTCTGCCGCCGCTCCCTTGGGCGCTGCGGGCTCGAGGTGCGCTTGGAGACAGGTACCTCCCAGAGCTGGCGTGGGCTCGCACTTGCCTCGTCCTAATGCCACTGTAAGCCTGTCTCCTTTGCTTGCAGCTGTCAACCTTTTCACATCAAAAATGAAAATAGTGGGAAAGGAAGATGAAACAGTTTATGATGTTTTTGGTCTTGTTTAAAGAAAGAATAAAGTAGTCTCACTCTCAGTAATTTATACATCTGAAGTCTGATTTGCATGCTGGATGGGCTACAATGCAAACTACGGAATGCAGTCTGACTTCGGGAGCCTAGGTGTCTCTGAGGATGTGGAGTTACGTCCTTCTCTGTATCTACTGATTCTTGCAAAGACAGTAATGGAAATCCTTCTATATGAATCAGGACGTCCTATTACCGAATAAATAGCAAAAAGTGCTACTGCAGTAGGAAATACAGGCCTCATCCAGAACTGTGAGGAAGGTGGAAGTTTTTCCACAAATTGTATGCAATGACTTTTGGATAGACACCAAGTCTGTAGCTGGTACATAGTTGTGGTGATATGGACAGAGAATTTAGGAGCTCAATTTTTATAGATTTAAGTGGGAGAAATTAACTTTATCCTAACTAAACTTAGTGTGGATAACTTGGTCAAAACCCCTGAATAATAATTGAGTTGAGTGTACCTCCATGCTGGATAGCCATTTGAAACCTCAATGACACATTCTCTCTCAGAAAATTTTGGAGCCCAGTCTTAAAAATGGTGAACTTGTAAACATCTCATGCTGAACTCAAGCATTCTTTATCAGGGATAGGCTGATTTTAGAGTCAACTCTGGTTGTAACTGCTGGTTTTGTGCCAACAATGGAACAGAAAAGAGAATCACACTTTGCCCACGGCAAAGTTCTTGCACAGTCTGTTCTGTTATCAATAAAAGTCACAAACCTTTTCTGCAGTGAGACTGCATTACAAATATTTTTATGCCCTGCAACATTCATTTGATTTAAATTTTCTTCTTAAACTGTTTATATTTGGACAGCGACAGTCATATATTATGAGCAATAAAAAATAAGACCTTGTCAATATGTACGGTGTATTCTCTGCATATACAAAGCGTAGACAAACACATATGCAATAACTGCTCAAGCAGGCTCAGAGAACAGAAAAAAGAAATTAAAACATTAGCTTAATACTAATGCTATGTATGTATATATACATTATTTTTATTAGGAATGTGTTTGCACTATGCTTTCTTTCAGTTAAAGATTGAATATGTGCCTCAAGAAATAGGCTTTAAATGGCTGCACAATAGCTGGTTACAATGGGTAATTTCATTTAGGCATAGAATTACAAAGTAGCCATTTTTAACTTCAACTAGATTACACATTTACTAAACCTTCCATAAATTCATCATTTGGCTGAGTCACATTGAGAATTGTTTTAAATAAATCCATGTGAAAATTAAATTTAAGTTGAAAAGCAGCAGGAAAAAGATGTATAGTAAGTACTTGATTTGTTGTAATAGGACTATTTGGAAGGAATACAAATGCACGTCCAAATTGTAAAGAGCATAATTATTTTTCTCCAGAAGCTGAATGAAATAGAGCAGCTTCTGCCTATATAATATTTGGTATGCATTATCCGCATAAAATTCAAGTTTTATTTTAAAATTAAGTGTTTTCTTGGTGTATAGGAAATTTCCAAATGAGTTCTCCATTTCTTTGTTTTATTAAAATGGCCAAAAAGAACATAGGAATTGTCTTAGCTGGTTGGACCTGTAGTTCACCTTCTGTTTTATACTACCTTTGGCAGTGGACACTAACAGATGCTTCACAGAAATTTCAAAAACCCATTTATTATAGAACCTAGGGTGGAGGGGATGGGGACAGGATGGGACATGAAGGGAATGGGCAAAACCCTAAACACGAAAGGACCTTGAAGAGGTCACCTAGTCCATCATCCTGCCCCAGTAATCCACTGACAGGGGAAATTTCATTTTAACCCCTGACAGTGAATCTTGGTTTCAGGGTCTCTTTCCCCTTCTCTCAGATCTAACAAAACCGCAGATGTGCATATTATCTATATAGTGTCTGATCCTTTTCACATCCTATATGGGGTTAGCATATTGTAGATGACTGCAAAAGATCTGGAGGGCCATGTGATTATTTATTGCTAGTAGATGATTGCTGGGATTTCGAGACATGTTGTATCGCTTGGGTTTGGTTGTGAGTATCAGCAGGAAGGAGGATATGGTTCCAGACAGCCATCCATCAAGTGACACTTAGGAGCTGTTAAGAAACAACGTCAGAACTGTTAGATTTAATGACTGTATCTCCTTTTCCAGACAGCCTACCAAATTTGTTCTGACAACAAATGATTAAGGACTCCCTCCCAAAAAAACCAACCAGACAAAAAACAAAACAAAACAAAGTGGCAGGAGCTAAAGTAGGAATTTTTTAACGAGAGAGAGGGCCAGTCTTTGCTATGCAGGAGCTGCTTCCAGAACTTAAAGCAGTATGTTTACACCAACATGGTGCTGGGCTGCCTGATGGGTGCTGCTGAGAGGCAGATGGTCCTAGCTCAGAGCTAGCTCTGTGCTGCCACAGCAATACGCCGGTCGGAGTTTGAACTGGTATCCTCCACAGTGCCACACTGGGCTGTATGGAAGTACCAGCCCAGGCTGATGTTCCTTCATCATCTGCCTGTTGGCTCGCCTGGTGAAGTCTGCCTCAGGGATCCAGGATAATGCACGCAGTGTATCTGAAAAAGCTACCCCTACTTCGTCTGCCTACTCCCTACCAATGCTTAAGCCAGGATTTAAATATCTCCTTTCCAGTTTTCTGTCCTTTTTTTTCTTTTCATCTTTAAAAATTTATGCCCACAGCCAAATGCCAAATAAAGAATACTTTTCTTCTAAAAATGTTATTCTGTCACTGACCCTCCTCCATGCATAGACATCTTTGTGGAGTTTAAACTCCAGGGTAAGACTGATTGATATGCTGCGTATGGTAGCCCAGGGCCTGATCTAAGAATGAATAAATAGTAAATTCCCCTCGAAGGAGCCCTGCGAGCCAGGGGTAAGCACTGGAGAAGGGAGACACAGATGTAGCTAACTGTTTAACCAAGACACTATAGCATGAATGACAATGGACAGTTACACCGTACGTTGATAAACTGCTAGCTTTTGGGGGTGTGAAGTGTTACAAAGTGCTTTTGTCACTATTAGGAAGTTTAAACAAGAATTTTTGTTTCACCATGTCTGTGTCACCCATAATTTTATATACTTCCAGCATCTTCACCGTCCTTTATCACAGTAATGTTATTTACCCTTTTTGAGACAGTTCTGAGGTCTGTGTGTGTGGATGATGACATTTCTCTGGTTTGATACAGTATTGTCCTGGTGTTGGTTAAAACAGAACCGATTCTCTTTTAGTGAATCTTCCTTACAGCTAAGTTCTTCTAAGTCACTGCATTTTTCTGAAGCTGGCTGCGTATTTTACAGACACTGTCCGCTCCAAAGCTGGTAACACCTGATGTTTATAGTTACACTGAGCTAATGGTAGGAAAGGAATGCAGAAAAAGGCGCCTGTTCATAATTACCACTGTAGCAGCCCAGGTGACCGACAGATCTCTTAGGTCCCGCAAGTGAGGAGTTGGAAGGGGTTGTACTTGAGGGGAGGGGCAGACAGGACACGTGACCCAACAGTAACCAACGCGGTATTCCATGCCATGCATGCCATACTCCGCTTAAAGCTGGGGGATCACGAGGGTCTCGCTCTCTTCGTCCATGACCACCTTCTGAAGAGGACCCTGCTCGTTGTTGTACTTTCAGTCCTGATCCAGGTTCCGATCCGTGCATTCCTGAGTCCAGTTCCTGCCCACTGCCAAGGCTAGTCCAGGACTGCCTGGTGCTGCCCAGCAGCTGCTGGTGGGATGCCAGGACCCTGGCACCCATCTCCGGGAAACTCAGTATGGGTTTTGTATGTTTTGGTTTATTTCTCTTATTATTATTAGTGTTATTAGTAAAACTTTTTATACTCAATTTGTAAGTCTCTCTCCCTTTTCCTCCTTTTCCCTTCCTCTGGTGGGAGGGTGGGGGTTAACAGAGAGCATCTGTCACTCAGTTTATTGACGCCCTGCTTTAACCTGTGACAAGTATTAATCAAATACTGTTCAGGTTCTTTTCTTAGGAGAGACAGCACTAAACTGTTCAGAAACTTTGGCTTAAAAATAAAATTGTGCCAAAAACCCTGCACGTATTAAATGCCTACTTTATAAAATATGTAACTGCCTTTGGAAGAGAAACAAATGCAAATTCTGGTTACTGTGCTTGAAAGAGGTGACAAGAGGAAGTGCCAGCATCTTGGCTCATATTGCTACTTTATTGTCACAAATTGTTAGTTACATTTGAAAATTATGGATCTCTTTCATTGTGAAAGTTGTGTCTGCCAGTTGGTGCCTGTACACTAGAGTGGGTTTACCCAATTAGCAGAATTTCCCATGCAGGACCCAGAATAGCTGTGCACGCATCCTAAATGTTACCACAGCTGCGACTCATCCTGGGGCTCTGGTGGTCTGCAAACAACTACTTCACCAGGTGAGCTCAGCACAGAAGAAGCTGTACAGAGCATGTCGGTGGAAGTCAGCCTTGGCGCAGCTCATCTAGCTGTATTTCTCTGCAGTTCTCTCTCTCTGACAGATGCAGTCTGCCCCAATCAAAAACACACTGTGCAGCAGGCAGAACAGTATTTTTAACCCTAGTGCACTCATGAAATGAAACAGGTCATGGAAACAATGACATATAAGTACTACTTGTAATTTTTATTGTGGGCCATCTCAAGCTATTTGCATCTATCTTCTGGCACTCAACCAAGTGAAGCTCACCCTGCGTGGAGCTGTATACTATTCAAGCCACATCCAAGGCTCATACTGAGATGATGGGAGTGCCATCCGGTAACTGCGTTACGGGAAAAACATCTGAGGAACTTAAGAAACTGATTCTGTGTAAGAGTTCAAAGTAAAAGAGGAGGCGTGAGTGGTGAAATAGCAGTCTTGAGAAAACACAGGCTTCACTGCAGTTCTTCATCTGCCGGTGGACTGAATTGCATGGTCCTTGTTTTGGGTTTCATTACACAGTGGAAACCTAGTATTGCGAAGTACCCTATCAATAATGCAGGGCTGTGGACTGTCTTTTTACCTCATATGTAGCTTTTCTAGTGTGTTACCAGAAAGCAGCAAAATAATTCACTCTCTAAAATGCAAGTTTGGAGTTTTAGAAAGCAGGCATTCTTTCTTGCAGCGCTGGACGCCCAGGGGATAGCTCTGCGCAAATGTGCGTACCATAAAGACGCAGTTGCTAGGTATTTATGCTATGTTACATACATATGCATTATATTTCCAAGAAATGCTTACCATATTCATGTTTTTTCCAAGAACTCATTAGCATATGTTAAGGTCCTTCGCAGATGTCTGTTGGCACCTCCAGGTGGTCGTCGGGGGTCTTCAGATGAAGGCTTATAATCTTAGAATCATAGAATCATGGAATGGTAAGGGTTGGAAGGGACCTTAAAGATCATCTGGTTCCAGCCCCCCTGCCATGAGCAGGGACACCTTCCACTAGACCAGGTTGCTCAGAGCTCCATCCAGCCTGGCCTTGAACACTGCCAGGGAGGGGGCAGCCACA
>Ga0065711_1043294_pt1 | contig 14809 bp, 5 predicted proteins | sample Hoacrofraction12_FD_59098 | JGI IMG/M metagenome (GOLD analysis project Ga0065711, IMG submission 59098) | Hoatzin crop microbial communities from Cojedes, Venezuela - Epithelial fraction 12 v2 (version 2) | ecosystem: Host-associated > Birds > Digestive system > Esophagus > Crop | place... | reverse complement strand
AAAAAAAAAAAAAAAAAAAAAAAATCCAAAAAACTTTGAGAGCTACCAGCTACTAATGCAAATATTTCCAATAAAAGTTTTAAAAAATATAGAAAAATGTGCACATAAAATTGTATACATTTACTTAGTTTTCTCATCAGAGATAACAACATAAGTAATATTCCTACCATTTTTATAGGTGAATTCTTTGTTGTTGTTAATATGAAATAAATATTTTTTTAAGTTGTTAGAGACATCTTTCTATCAAAATATCATTACTCTCTCATTTTATCAACTGCATTACAATAAAGGACATTACATTTCAACTAAAAAACTTTTCAATAGCTTAATGACTAATGACTAAACTTTGTGGCTGGCATCTGTCAAACTGAACTTATAATCATATTTATAGAAAATTTAGAACATATATTCTATATTCTGCATTATATGTTATGCTACATATTGCATATTATGTATTGAAAGACCACAATAAGGTCTCCCTGGAGCCTTCTCTTCTTCAGGCTAAACAACCCCAACTCTCTCAGCCATCCTTCATAGAAGAGGTGATCTGATCAATTTCATGGCCCTCCTCTGGACCCACTCTAACAGGTCCATGCCTTTCTTGTGGTGAGGGCACCAGAGCTGGATGCAGTACTCCAGGTGGAGTCTCACAAGAATAGGGTAGAGGGGTTGAATCACCTTGCTCAGTCTTCTGGCCATGCTTCTTTTTATGCTTGCTGATAGGTTTTTGTGGGGGACTATGTCAAAGCGCTTAGAGAAATCAAGGTGGATGATATCAGTTATTCTTCCCTTATTCACCAATGCATTCACTCCATGGTAGAAGGTCACTAGGATTAGCCCGGCACAATTTGCCCTTTCTGAAGCCATGTTGGCTGTCTATAATCACCTCGCTGTGCTTTGATATAGCTTCCAGGAGGATCTGTTCCATGATCTTGCCAGGTATAAAGGTGAGACCAACTAGTCAACATTTAAACTTCAGTGAAAGTGACACAAATCTAGAGTTGCTCTTTATTTAGCTACTTCTCCTTGGCTTCTATTTGCATGTAATTTAACTACAAAAATAAAATCTCATTTTATATTTCACCATAGTTTTTTTATATAGTTTGCACTAACTTCACACAGTTTGCTTTTAAGTTTTATCTAAACATTTAAGAATAGGTTAGTGCATACATTTTTCCCCTCATTCACTGTGTATTAGTTGTTCTGGATAGTGACTTCTCTTTAGCTTTCTTTGCAAGTTCCATAAATGGGAATGTGACAACCAAGAGTTTTTTGGAAATTGCTTTTAGTAGTCTGAAGATGACAAGATTTTATTCAAGTCACACAATATCTTCTATGAAAGCACAGAAGAATGATCTAAATAGAATTTCCATCTCTCTGGGTAACATGAATATATGACATTACAAAGACATTTCAAAGGTGAAAATATATCCAGAATTTTCAAAAGTGAAGTAAAAATGGGAAAGATTTAACATTTTAGTATAATTAAACAATTATATGGGTATTTTAGAGCTACTTTCATTAAGAATGTGCTATAATCATTAAAATAAGTTCAAAGGTTTAGATTTTAACTTCATAAGGTCACATGGGAAGTTCAGTCCAGGAAAAATGAGTTTTCCAAACAGAAGAAAATGAAGCAATCAAACAATAAACTCTTAAAACATTACGCGTCACTGTGTCCATTTATATGCTGCTTGGCTGAGTGCAAATCAATAGAAATCAAAACAACATGGAATACAAATGGATTTTATATTTTGTTCTTGCTTATCCTTATGTAGATATATTTCCACATACAGAATATTATTATATATAAAGATAATTCTAAATGCATGTTAAATTATTTCTAACTGGGGTACATAGTTTGCACTAGTAAATGAGAGACTAACAATTCTTTTTATTTTCATAGTCTTTGTTTTGCCAAATTTAAAAATTATAATATTGACATTATTTTTTATCTAGAACCAAAAAATGTTCTAGAAATTTCTTTGATAAAATTTAAGAATAAACAGTCTGCAGAATAATGTAAATGATCAAAAGGTTTAAATCTTAAGCTCAGAATTTTATCCTGATATTATGCCATGTAAGCCCACTGCAGCTAAAAAATGTATTTACTTTCTTATCTTAACACCATATACATGCATCTGTGTATAACATAGATCTACACCCACATGACAATATATATCTGCAATGGCTTTAGAAAGCGTGTCAATATGGTTTGTTTCTTTTAACACATTTCAGTAATAGCACAATGTAAGCAGAAGCAGTTCACTTAACATGTTGGGTTTTTTTCCCCAAATTTTCCATTTGATTCTTCAAAATTGCATTAAAAATGGGTTGGCTTTCTCAGAAGCTTTTTAAAAAAACGTATTAGACCCTAAAAGTTAATTTTAAATAGCTTGGTCTCCTGAATTTTCAGATTGTCATCTTTAGTCAGTCCTGTGGATTTGATTATCTCTTGTTTCTTGGAGATTTTGTTGTTGTGTTTTTTTGAGTTGATTTGGTCCTGTTTTTTGTTACCTGTAAAATATGTGATGCAGTGGTCACTTCTGTAAATAAAGTTTTCAGGAATTTATTTAAATAAAGGTTTTTACATGCTTAACTTTATGCACAAGAGGAAATTAATTACTATTTAATAAAATACTTAGGCCTTTGTTCATCTCACCCAATTTAGTGAAGTGTTTTGATTAGAAGCATAGTTAGATTAGTCTATAGTGAAAAAAAAAAGGTCTTCCTTGTGATTCAACACAAGTAAGATTGGGGTCATCCTCTATAGCCTTCCTTTCCTTGCAGAAATGATACTACCGGTTCCCTCCAGAGGAAGCCTGTAGAGACTACATATCTGTATGTTCTACATACAGATATGGGTATGCTTTCACTTACCACACTTGAAGTCTATTGCTCATCTCCATTGTCTCCATTTTTCTGACCTTTGGTATTGACTGCTTGCAGTCTACGTCAAGGCATGCTGGAAGAAATCCCACTGTGTGTGCTGTTCTCTCCTGACATGAAGGATGAGCATCACTGGTGCACTTTCTAGCAGCCAGAGCTCTCTGTAATTTACTTAAGTCTGGGAGGCATCACTAGGCCCAATAACAGCACTTGTGCACTGTTTGCAAATAGAAGGATGAATTCTTAAGGATTTACAACAATTTAAGAAATGCCAAGTCAGACATATTCCTGAGCTTAGTGCACTCCTGTGTAAGACATGTCTGGTAAAAACAAGCTTGGTCTGCTGATGCTCTGAGCAGAAAAAAAACACAAATTACCTCCTAGTCAAACGTAGTGTGGTAACAGCAGTACTGTAGCAAACACAGGCTATAATCCCCTGAAATCTCAGTGAGGGAATGATTCAAGTTCGTATCAGACTAATATGTCCTAGCAGCTGTGGTTGGCTCACAGTACAGGCTGGGCAAGCCTGTGTCTGGTAGCAATGTGCTATTTCAGCTAAAAATAGTCACATCCTGATAGCTTTGATAGTGAGGCCTTAGTACATGTTAGAGGGTGTGAGATTATGGGGTTCTTCATCAAATATCACTAAAAATACGAAATAACATTACTTTTTTGTTAATTTATGTTACTATGAAAATAAAATATGGATGTGTTGGGATATTATCCTACTGTTCTTTTACTGCTGATGAGGTTTTGTCTCAGTGTACACTGAATGTGTCAAATAATCATTGGTTATTTTTTTATATATACATGTTTCTAACTAATAAGACTATAGTCAGGATTATTAGAATTTCTTTCATGATGTTCAAAGTTTAGCATACACACATTAAGATGCCTAGGCACTTATAGAATAGCAAGCACATTCCAGAAGTTATGAGAACACCTCTTAATTCAACTGAAGCCAAAGCCACAACTGAGTTATAAATGCATTTGTTCCCCAGTTAAATTGATTCCATGCAGTGCTGCAAGTACTTATTTTGTATTCTGTTTATTTCACAAGGAGGAAAATAATAGTTCTCTTCCTCTACTGCTAAAATACCACAGTAAGAGGCACCTAATTTAGTTTCATTTTAACCATACCAATTTCACTTCTAATGAGCTTCTGTGTGATTCTTACAGTGATCTCTAAACTGCTCCTGGATTATTGATTTCCATTAAGAAATGAGAAAAAATCATCAGTTCCATGTCACAAACACCATTTTACTATGCGGACAGCTGGGATTTTTTTTCCAAAAGAGATCTGAATATGCATTTCTTACAAGCATGCATATTAGTGATGTGTATCACTGAGACAAGATTCAGGATCTTATATAAACGTTGGGGTTTTTTTTTGTCTGTGTGGTTCTCAGTTGATAATGTCCAAAGACAGCATATGCTTCTACCAGAAAGAATATTAGTAGGCTTTCAGATTGCTTAGGGAGTCTACATTGCAGTTCTTTTAGACACTAGAATAACTTGACTTGTCAAAGAAAAAACACATTTGAATTCTCTTTCTTCAGAAGCAGGTGAGAGAAGCAGAACGGGTGATAAATTCTCTGTGCTGCGCTGTGCTGTAAAACCCCGATTCAGAGAAACCTTATGAAGATATTTTACAAATGAACCATTGTGCAAAGATGCATATGCAGGTTACAATGCGAAGTAGGACAGAAACAAACAATGTAAATATTCATTCCTTCTTTCCTTCACATTCTACACATCTTTATCAGCTTGAATAAATGTTGTTACAAAAAGGAAAGAAACACAAAAAAGAAACTACACATTTTACTTTAAAAATAAAGACCCTCAAGTAGATCTGAATAGACTTAGGCCTATTAAATGGTTTGACAGAAACACAGTAAAATATTGGAACACAAAACTGAGATTCAGGTTACAGATACTAAAACAAACTCTATTTTGAAAAGCTAGCCAGGACTAGTCTAATTAGACACCCTTCTCATCATTATTTCCTACCCATATTTACCTTGAACAATTCTGAGTCAGTATTTAAAGTTGCAAAAAACTTTTGAAATCCATGTAATCAGTTTCCATATTTCTTAGCCCACTTTATGCCAAAAGGCTCTTCACCATCTGTCATCTGTCATACCAAATGCTTGGCTAGACCACTCAGAGTATTTGATCACCAATACAAAAATTATAGCTCTGGAGAATTCTGTCAAGCTTATCAGCAAGGTTAAATGCCTCTTATAAAAAATGATCCTCCTGACACTTTCAGATTTTCTTTGTCAGGATTTTATTTAAATTCACTTGCTGAGTAGGGGGCAGTTTTGTTTCGACTTAGACTTCTAATGTTATGTAATATTTAATAACATTCTGATATTAGTCGTAATCATTTCAGAAACTGCACGTGACATTTTATATGGCACAAGTAAATGACTGCCTATGCATCCTCATATAAAGTAAGGCAAGACGAATCTCAGTACCTCTAGTGACAGAAAAATAAAGTAAACTGGCATAGTCAGGCATAGTAAGGGAAAGAGTCATTAATTTTGAGAGGATAAGTATGCCATTTTATTTAGAGATGAATAGTTAAAGTAGGGCTCACACAATTTCTGAAAGAAAGGTCTAGAATAAAAAGTTATGTTTTCCTATGAATGGAACTATTACTACAGAAGACTGAATAGTAAATTCTCTCTTCTGCTTTTCAGAAAAGAAAAAGAATATGCACCAACGTTTATAAGAGGATGTGACTTCAGAATCTGCTTGAATGAATTACTTCCACATAGTTAATATGGAGCCTGTTACTTAATTTTTTTTTTCAAAAATCTATGCTCGGCCATACCCTTAGTGTAGTTACACTTTGCTGTTTGTCAGCCTATATGAACTCCAAACCATTCCTGGGAAATTGTTCATCCGTTAAACATGCTTTTCATTGAAGTCCTGTATATTAATATTAATTAAAGGTGAGTTAAGATCCTGTGGGAAAAAAACAATAGAAATAACTGAGAAAAAAAGCACCTTATGTTAGAATCGGCTCAGAGCATGATGTGTTAAAGGAATTTGCACAATATTTTATTGAATATGATGTCAGAAAAAATTTCAGTAAACATTAATTAGAAGCCTAGAGCAGACTCGAAACATTCAATATTCTTTCCTAGGTGTTGGTTAACAATTTAGTAAGACATAATCAGATACCACTAGATATCAGAACTAACTGCTTGCAAGTTCCATAAAAAATACATGGATATCAATGCTTTTGAATATCACATATATCTGATGTACATATTTCATCTTTTGGGAAAAAGACTGCAACTGGATTCTGAAACAGCAATATGCTTATGAATATGACTCCTCATGTGACTAAGGTAAAGCATCTGCTTGATTAACCTCAAAGATAAGTCCACAAAATTTTGAGGAATCATCAGGAAATTTCTGTGTACTGTAGAATATTGTCATAGTTTAACCAGGCAGCCTGCAATTAGGACCTGACAGCACTCGCTCACCCTTCCCCCTCTCCACTAGCAGAATGGGGAGGAGAAATAGACAAGAGGGAAAACTCATGGGTTGAGGTAAAGTCGGTTTCATAAGGCAAAAAAGTAACTACTAATACTACTAATGGTAATACTGCTACTAATGATAATAATGAATATGCAAAACCAACTACATACAATGCAATTTTTCTCAGTACCTGACAACCAATTCACAGCTGAAACAATGTTTAAACTCCCAGCCAAGAGCAGATTTGAAAAATGTCACGGAAACCAAAAAAAGCTGAAAAATCTCCTTCCCCCAGCCAACCCCATTCATAAACTCTTCGTGACATTTATGTTAAGGAATATTTCCACTGGCCAGCTTGGCTATCTGTCTGTCTGTGCTCTCTCCCAGCTCCTGCACACCTGCTCATTAGCTGAATAGGAGAAACTGGAAAAAGTCCTTGATTTCACAGCAACAACTGGGAACACCGGTGTTATCAATATTCTTCTAGTACTAAATCAAAAACACAGCAGCTACTGGGAAGAAAATTAACTATGTCCCAGCTGGAACCAGAACAAGTATTGTATAACAGTAGTGTCAAAGCTTGATTCAACAGAACACTTCATAATTCTTAGACTTATTGAGGTTAAATAGTCATGTCCTCTAAAACTACTCAGCAAAATGCATGCTTCAAACCCTTTGCTATGTAGCTGGTGGGTTATTTACTGATATCTAGGGAAAAACTTGTCTAGTCCTCAGATGAAAGGAGACACCCACTTTTTTTCTTTCACTGAGTAGTGGTTTAAAATACTATACAGAAATGTGTACTAGGGACTGAAAAGGTGTATTTACTGCTTAAGAAACGTCTGGAAAATTTTAGGGTTTTCTTAGAAGTCTGGTATGGTTGGAATCAGCCGGAGTAAAAGAAACTACTACTGATTCTTGAAAGGGTAAAGTCTAATTAAATTAAAGAGGCCTTGATAATCTGAAAAGCTACCCCTTCACCACCAAAATGATAGAGTAGAACAGATGGGCATGAAGAGGGACAATTTAGCTGCTCTGGAGTAAGTGAGACCTGCTTCATTAACAAAAAAATATACAACTACTTTTAATAGCCCTTGATCATTTTGCTAGTGAAAAGAACGTGAATATAACCCCTTCTGAAGAAAATATAAAAACCGAAATCTATAGCCATATTATTCCTTTCTGTTCTTTTGGTTTTGTTTCTTTCCCACTTCCCCCCGCCCCCAAGGATGCTTCTGGGTGAAGGATGGTGGTGTTTGATGGTGTTGGGATGTTGGAAAGGAGAGCAAGTAAAGGCTATTTGTTTAAACTCAGCACTAGAATTGTATCCTTGCATAAGAAGCGCTAAGTGTTACTAAACAGCACTTTCTGTCAGCATCATTGTTGCACATAGTACTACATTTAAACAGCAATCCCCACTTCTTGCTGGGAACAGATACAGCTGTTAGGAGTGTCTCAGAACATCACACCTTTTAACACAACCAAATTAAACCAGTTCATAGAAGCACAGTTTTAAATTTCCTCTTTTTTTTTTTTTTCTTTATCTAAAATCTCTCTGTGTGCTTTTTTGCTTATTTGTTTGTTTATTTTGTCTTGATATTGCTCCAGTGTGAAAGACTTCTTCAGGAAAGGATGAACTGAATGACAGCTATAGAAGCTCAAATAATTATGAAGTTCAGAAAAAATGGATATTAAAGAGTTGTGTGAAAATTTGATGGCTTAGCATTTTTGTTTTGATTTTTTTAAACTCTGCTTTCTGTTTCCATATGTCCTGGCACACTGTCATGATATTCTTAATCTCTAGTGATGCACTCCGTAGTTGCAGAAGCTGGGCACTGCAATAAAGAGATCAAACAAATAGCTGCCTGGGTCACTCTTTGGGGTTCTTTTTAGCTTTGTCTTTATTCTGCTTGTGAGCAAGAAAAGTGCTCTTATCATGATTATGAATTATTTACTTTTGTTTTGGGGAGCTATTCTTAAATTTCTCAAGTATTCCAACCAAGAAATAGATTTGATTTACTGGAATGTGACAGGATCCTTACAATGTGATCAAACTTCATGAAGCACAGTTCTGAACCATTGGATAAAATTTGCTCTTCAGAAATAGTGTTCTCAGACTACTTTTGTAATATACCTCATTCATGACCTAAGAGATCCATTCTTACATGAATGACTATTGTGTTCATGGCTATTCAAACTCTTGCAAATCTACCTATGCAATGAAGAAGGCAGAAATGAAGATACTGTCCTATGTAGCCACCTAACTAACAATTGTCCAAAGCCATAAAGAGGACTTGACTAAATAATACACAAATAATCAGTCAGCTAATTACTGGACAATGCTTAAAAAAAGGTTAGAATAAGCTGTATTTTAAAAACTTAAACCCAGATCGCTAACCTTATAGAATTGATTTGTGTTATAGTTATGGAGTTCTAGCAGTAGATGTTACTCTAATTTAAAATAATATTCATACTCATACTCATACTAGTACCTGGCTGCTGGAGAATGAAAGCAAAAAGAACGATCATAAACATATTAAGACTAAAGATTAAGGTTTCAGCCTACTTCTAAGCTTGTCAACTTTTTTGCATGCATTTGTGTGGGTATCTTCCCATAGTCATATTTTCAACTGTTATAAAACTGTGTGATTCAATGGAATCTATTTTAAATCATTCCAGTTTGCTCTAGACAAAGATTTGGTCCAGGACAGGTAATAAAACAAAAGTAAGATCAGATTCACCTTGATATTTACTGCATACTAATACTGATTCCAGAGCATTCACTTACCTTTAAACTTCACTTTTTTCCAGAGTGTTATATTGCAATAATTTTACTATTTCCACTACTATTTTTTTCAATGAGTTTAGAGTAGTTTAAGTTCTGAAGAAGTTAAGGAAGAAAGAGGGGTTATTACTACAAATTAGAAAATCAGAGAAAAGGGCAATCACCTGAAGAGAATTTAAGGTGCAAATAAAAACTTTTTTTAAAAAAAAAAAAAGAAATAAAAAGATGTTTTATTAAAGCTGGATGTTGATGTCAGAATTTCTAACTGTTGTCTACTTATTTTCCCAGCAGATATTCTCAGTGACTTTCTGTTTGCAGTCTGAAAGCAGAGATCTGCTCAGTTTATTTTTGTTACTTCTTATCTTTCAAGATTAATTCTTTTCTTCCTGTCTTTAGCAATTTTTATCTCTTTCTTTTCTTTTTATTTGCATGTCTTTCAATAACAATGTCATTTAAGATTTAATTTTTATAGATTAGTATTTTGTTTAAAAAACCCTCAAAGATTCACCAGAAGGTACAGATGAAGATAGGGAGGGAGAGGAAGCAAGTGAAGGAGAAAAGGGGGTATGGAAGGAGAGATTTCATGTGTGGATTTACCTGTAATATAATGTCTAAAACATTCACTGGGATTATATGATGAAACTGGGATGGCAGATGCTGCTTATGTTCGTATAAATTACTTAAATATTAATTGAAAGAGTAACTGTCTTTCCCTGTTAGAAGTTCTCTTGCAATACTTGGCTTTTCCTCAGTCAGGAGGGGGCATAATTAAAGGGGAGAAAAACATTATTATTAGTCTGTCTTGTACCTACTGAATTCTCTGGTTGCATTCAGCAGCTGTATCACTTCACAGGTATGTGTGGGATACTTGCTCTGCTCTTTCTCCCTAGTGGGTAAAGGCTAATTCTGCTTTCCTATTGGTTAAACCAAAGAAGTTAAGTAGCACGGAGTTTATGATAAGAAAATTTCATCCTCAGCTGTTATGCCTTATATCTTCATAAATCTTCTCTCCTGGTTTAGCTCTCATTACTGAGCAAAAAGAATAACAATATATCACTTTGGGAGGTTTTAGGAGCATTTCTCTTCTAGTCCATCTAATTTAAAGTGACTTTATGCTAGGAGCAATGTGTAAGAAAATCCCTTCTGTTACACTAAGCACTGTAAATGGTGGTACATGTCAAAAATGGTAAAATAATTAGGTCACCATTTGGAGAGTCGACAGTTACTGCAACGCCTCTGAGATACTTTTGTTTCAGTTTAACCAAGAAGTAACTGTGCTGGTTATGTGGCAGCTGACGATATTTTAATGATGACCACTGCAGTCTCTAAAACACTTTAAACAAAATCTTCAGAAAGGACTACTGACTACCCAGTTCATTTTAACAAACACCATAATCATACTATGAACCGCAACTCTTCTTAAGCAGAGGTTTTTTAAAACATGATATTAATTAAAAAGTTAATCACAGGTGTCATGAAATACAAGCTCTTTCTCTGAGTCTTGAAGTCTGCGTTCATTAAATGCTTGCACTACACTAGACTATTGATATGAGCTATTAAGAGACAAGATGCTTCCAAGTCAGATGGAGGCAGTGGCAATGTGTACATTAACAAATAGTGTACATAAATAAAAATGAGTTTGAAGATTAAAACAATTGGTTCTGAAGACCTGAAATCCACCTTCTACATATTCTGACGCATTCAACGCATTTCTGACTTTGGATTATCTCTAGTTGGGTCCCATAGGTATAATGCGTGTTGAGACCTGGAATGCATTAGTTCTGGTCCTGAAGCAAATACTGTAGTTTACCTTCATCTGAAAGAGATCCAGTTCATGCACACTGAAACTGCTCCACTGTGGAAAGCTAAGCACACTATGTGGGGACTACTGGAAGATTCACCTTAAAAGTGCACTGCTAGCCTTCATTCAATTATCTGTGCAGAAGTATCCACAGAGGCCATTCCTATGTTTCTGAGCTATATTTATATACTTCTAAGTTTTACTGGATGTAAAGATATGTCTGCATGTCTCATCCATTTGGCCATTGTAAACAGTGGATTTGTTCCTTTACTGTTTTGTATGTCTTCATACTATCTATGTCTGAACTGAATGAGTGCACACAAAATGCAAAATGCTGAAATACTGCACGGTCAGAGTGAAAGAAATCTATACTTTTTGCAATTACTTTGCCTTGACTCTGTAACCAATGGAAACTTTGGTAGCAGAAACTTCATCCATTGTCTGTTAGTACAGACATAGTTTCCTCCGTAACTCAGACTATTACCAGGTCAGCTTTCCTAAGACAATAAAAGAATATGTCAGTTACAAGACCAGGTTTTTCATCTGAGGTGCATGTCAGTTTTCTTGACTGTTCAAAGTACTTTTCATTCACCAGATCTTCAAAAGTAAGTCTATTTGATATATTTAATACTCTGTGAGCACAAGATGACTCATACATTGCAACAACTGTTTCTTGATAAATTCTTCTCAAGCAGATGTGAAGACGTTACACACAGGTGATAAGTTCATTTGATTCCATGAGAGCATAAAAAATTCCAAAATTTTTAAAAAATTGTCTCTAAGTATGTAACTTCTTGTACGTCCCAGAATCTGTCAGTTTACAGTTCAAGCTTCTATTTTTTTAATTATGTTTTTACATCACCTTCAGTATGGTCCACTCATTTATGTGTTGTTGAGAATTTGATTTAACCCTTGTAATTTATGGGAAGACACTAACAGACAACCTTGGAGTTGAATCTTTTAATCATAGCATTATATAACATATGTTTTATTAATGACCTAGTACAAAAGTTAAATAACAGTTAAAAATGTAATGCATAAGGTGCTACTGCACAAATGCATGAGAGAAAGATGACTGTTACCTCTAAAAGTTATGTACAGATAATTAAAAAACAGAGCAGATGAGTGATATAATGTACAACATACAGCAACATCTAACAACAATGCTCAATCTCTGTAATGATGTGAGGTGAGAACTACCCAGAACGAGGTAGCGTAAGGACTTTAGAAATTCCAGGAAGCATTAAGTAAAAAAAAAAAGAAATGATTGAACTGATAATTCATATCTCAAAATAAGGATCTCTTTTTTTGTTACTTTAATAACCATCCACATGCTTTAAGGACCAATGCTCAGCAAAACTAACTTTATGTATTTATACTGCACAAGGAGTAAATACAGAATGCTTGAACCCAGCATCAAATTACCTTACACTTCTTATTTTCTTGGAAGAATTTACAGGGATTACAGTTATGATGAAGGTAATTAATCTCATTTCACATGCTGATTAAGTTAATTTGAGAGGAAGACAGTGTATGAGAAATACTGTGGTGAGATATATACTTTTAGAGGGGTATTTTCAAGGTAGAATCATATTTTACAAAAATCAGATTACTGTGCATATCTAGCTATTTTACAGTGTATAGTCAAGTTTTGTGTGGCACAAATATACATGAATCCAGAAAATGTATGGATATGAGTAGATTTTCACTGTACCACAATTATTGTTGCTTGAAAACAACAACAAAATTCAAAGTTATTTCTGTTTCTATAGCACAGCCAAAGCAGAGGTGTATGAACTTTGTGAATTATGAGTTGATTAATAAAGATACAGGCAATATAATTAATATAAGCTTGTCTCCAACACATATATGTGTAGTAAAGTATTGTAACCAAGAAGTCTTGCATGTATTTTGTAATACTATAATAACCTAGCCAGGAAATTTACGTAAGTCTGTGAGCAATATGATCATGAGAGAGGCAGACAAAGATGTGTTTAGTTGCGTGTAGGAAGCATATGAGTAACAAAAATTACAAGAATATATACGCATATATACATGTATACATACATACATGTATACATACATACATATGTGCATATGCACGTGTGTGCATCACAAATACATGTTCAGTTGCAATGCTGGTACAAACCGACATATTAACCATGACAATACTTATGACTACTATTTAATGTCAGTGACCTCTGCCACTGTTTTGGAGTCCTTAGCAGTTAGTATGCCAGAGAGAGATTGCAATGTCTGAAGTCTATCTTAGTTTGCTACCTGCTTGTCCCTGGCACATTTGTTCTTTATTGTCTATGCTAAAGATATGAGGCATCCGAACCCAAACTCCATTTGTGAAACACAAGGATGTTATGTGTCTCTTCTGCTCATATACATCAGGATTATGGTCTGCTTTATCCATGTGATACATCAAGTAGGATCATACGGTTTGGGACTCCGGCTATTCATTGACAGATGATGGGAGTAGAAATAGGAAATTAAAAATATAGCTAATATTATTTCATCACTTAGCTTCCACTTATTTTATATATTTTCTCCTAAACCAATCACCATAGCTGCTGCAGGAGATGCAGTAAGTATACGTAGCAATGCTTAACAGTCCTAATTCAAAATTTATGAAGATTTAAAAAAAACTCGATTACAAAGTTAGAAAATGTGGGAAGTGAAATTCAAATCTGATGCAGCATAATCAAAGTGAGGCCCTTTTTCCCAGAAAAATCATTAATCTACTAATCCTTGGATTTTTTTTGTTCTTAAAACATCTTTTTCATCTTTGCTTGTCTTTTTCTCTGTAAAAGATTCAGCTCAACAAAGCTGGACGTCTCAGAAATATTTATTAACTCTTCTGCTTTGTAACTTTTGACCATTAATTCTATTTAAAGTACATATAATGAAATGATAACAGAGCAATAATCATTGGAACCTTCCTAGAAATCAAAGAAGTGTTTAACTTCCATATGTCCATCTTCTTTTTTTTCAGAAGATTATAACAACAGCTATGTCTTGGGATTTTAATTTACATCTCCATTATAAATATCAGCAAAAGATTTATCATAACTCCTTCCTTCCTGTAATGGACACATACATATTTTGAAAAATGTATTTAATACCTGTTTTGATCATGACATTAATGTATGCATAAGCTCACAAGCTGGGAGGCTTAGAGGGACTGAGCTCTTTGTCCTCAATACAGCTAAAAAGCCAAGTCTGGACAGCCTCATTTACATTAATCATAATGTTTCTTCACCATAGTTTCACTTACTGTTTTTTGTTGCGTTAGCTGATATTTAGCAGATTGTTTATACCCTTGCTAGTTTTGTTATTGATCAAGGACATATGGGATAGAAATTCTATCTGGACAATGCTTCACACTCTTCGCCTAGCTAAGAAGGTCATTGGCTCCCTATCACTCACAAAACAGAGACCACGTCTGCTGCTAGCAGCAAACCCCAGTTATCCCCTGTGTTCCCGATACTCTGGTGTAGACTCCAGTAATGCAATGTCAAGTACAGTTCTCTGTGCCAAGAGAAATCATTCCTACAATCATTGGCACACTCTCTTGTATGCTTTGTGAGCATAATGGAGTCACTTTCAAGCTGGCAGCAAACTGAGGTAGTTTTAATCAAAATACTGCTGAGTCTGATCAGGATTTATAAACTGAGGAGATACTTTCTGTTTTGAACTCTGACTTAATAATATTTCACAGAATCACAGAATCACAGAATCACAGAATCACAGAATCACAGAATCACAGAATCACAGAATGGTAGCGGTTGGAAGGGACCTCTGTGGGTCATCTAGTCCAACCTCCCCTGCCG
>Ga0065711_1043293_pt1 | contig 14810 bp, 11 predicted proteins | sample Hoacrofraction12_FD_59098 | JGI IMG/M metagenome (GOLD analysis project Ga0065711, IMG submission 59098) | Hoatzin crop microbial communities from Cojedes, Venezuela - Epithelial fraction 12 v2 (version 2) | ecosystem: Host-associated > Birds > Digestive system > Esophagus > Crop | place... | reverse complement strand
TATATATATATATATATCTAGAAATAACCACAGAGACTTAATTTCTAAGTTATTTTAAATATATTTCATATGGTAAGAACTTCCTATATATTGCAACTATGCTCACACATTGTGCAGTGTAACTGATCTTGGTAATAGACAAAAACAGATGGAGAATGCATGCTGCCTTCTGATACTAACTTCCACAGAAAATGGACATCAGAAGAAGTTAGGGAGCCATAAAAGGAGCATCAGCTCAAACTTTGACATCACTAATTCTGCACAAGGATCTGTGAGTGCCCCCAGAGTGCTCTCAGCTTCATTATTGCTTCTCCAGTTCACTTCTTTCCGGGGCAGAATCCCTGCATGCCTTCCCTCCTGTGACTGCTAGAATAAGCAAATGAACTCAGACTGCTGGTGTCCATGTTTCCCAGTGCTACAGAAATAATCTCTCCATGCCCATTCAAGTTCTTGCTGGAGCAAAGCCTACACTGTGTTTAAGCATGACTTATCTCCTAAGCTCTTTCCAACCTTATTTCTGGCTCCAGACCACACAGGACCAGGACATTGACTGTGTGTCGACAAAGAAAAGCTGATTTTGGCATACCTACTAGAGGACAGTGCACTCAAGCTACCTGTACTTGTTCTTTGCAGGTCATAAAACCAAAAACTTCAGCCCACACTAAAGCCCTGAGGGTATCCAGTCTCTTACTCCTTCAGAGAGCTACAGAATTTGTCCTGTATGTCTGTATTTAACTGTGTTCTGAACAATATGGATGACTAACAAATCTAAATTCAAGAACAGGCTCAGATACTTAAACTGATAGCTTTGGTATATGTAGAAATTATGAACACTGATATTGTCATTAGTCCTGCTTTCCTTGTGTATCCATGACGATGGAGCTATGGAGTAGGTGCCAACCAACGCAAAGAGCTCTCATGAGTCCTAAATTCTAGTTTGGTGAAGAATGAGAAATTGCACGCTGATAGTAAGGAAGAATTAATCCTTCATATATAAGTATATACATACCTAAACATTTATATTAAAATATATGTGGTGGTTTATTAACTATTATTTTTAGACTCTACTGTTGTAGCATCATAAATTTTCTTGTTCTGAAAGCAGTGCAGCTGTCCCCCAGGGTGCCAGAGATTGTTAAGATCAGACACCTAAGGAGAAGAGTTCACACAGTTTTGTAAGAATAAGCTGTGACAAGACGTAAAAATGTGGTCCAGGAGGAAAAAAGCTATAGACATATGGGCAGAAATAAAAAGAAGAGGAAATAATTTCAGAGAAAAGCTTAAGGAGGACTTGAAAAATGAGAAGGCACTTGACAACTGGGGACAAGAAAATTTACCTCATGCAGCCTCGTGGAGTTGAGGAGAGCAGCACATAAAATGAAGAAAAGTTGATTCTTACTGAGGTATTGAAAAATCCTATTGAATTAAGTTTTTCCTTTAAGATGGCTTGCTGGAGCTTTCTGTCTGAAAAACAACCAGCCTGCTAACTGCAGGCTCCAACTGAATATGTGGGGAAAGATTTTTCTTTCTGTGATACAGGCTTCACTGACATATAGAATGGAAGCTTAATACTGTACTTTATCACTAGTCCAATGAAATTAATGATATCAACTCCTTTAATAAATTAATGTTATACCACATGGAGAAAAGGATTAAACCACATACAGAATTAAGGCTATATTCATTCTGTTCTGGTGTTAGACCCATTGAAATGAAAAGGGCCTGTTTGAGAAAGTTGCTAGGAGACCATAATCACAAGTGTCAGAATAATACATTTTTATTTAAAATAGGAAATGTTGATTAGTGAACATACTTAACAGATAATGAGTAAAGGTATTGAAAGCATCTATGTTCTATCAAATTTCAGGTGAAACATTTAATTTATATGTTGAAAAGCCAATGAGAATTGAAAGTCTTCAAGGTAAAGCCAACCAACACATGCGCTTAAAACTGAAGGATACAACAGTTTTGTAAGTATCTGATTAGAAGCTTCTAGATACTGAGACACAAGAGAAAATGTTTCCCACATACAAGTCCAATAAGACTAAAAACAAAGAACAAAAAAGGAACTTCTTTAGCTATTAGAGTCTCATGTAGGCATGTTGTTGAAACTGAGGTAAGATGAGCCAGTTGCTTTGGAAGCAATGAATTGATTTAAAGGTGAGATACTGGAGAAGATGCTGTGTATATAGCACATAAAAATTAGCGAAAACTAAGCAATAAATTAAATTGATGGTAAAGCAACTTCAGCCTAAATGAAAAGTTAACTTACTAAACCCTTAACAGAAGGGTGCTAAGGTTTATTAAACCAAATCCTCCGACAGTGGCTACTGCAATAGCCACACTGATTTAATCTGTGTCATGACAATTTAAGCAGGTATTATGTCCCAAGAACACTAGCATCGTATTAGGCGTGCAAGATTTGTGGCCCTTATGTTCTGGGAACCATCAGTGCAAGAATTTTACACAACTAGGAATCTGAAACTGCAAGACATTGACTCTCCTTTCTCACATTTAGATGTAAGTGGTGGTGTGTAATACACATCTCGTCACGAGGTGGTGATGACCACCTCGGCTTCATGTGCATAGCCTCGGTTGCGTTCTTATTGATTCATGTCAGTGTCTTGACAAGGAAATGAGTCAATAAGACTATCCATCCAAACCAAGTAAAATAATTTTAATGCGACAAACAAATTGTTTCCTATTTGCTAATAGACACCTGCAGAAGACAGAACATGAGACATCGGTCCAAAGCCTGGCTGCTGATCACTCTTCCTACCAGTAACAACAAAAGCTGGTCATAGATACAAATCTTACCAAGTCTTCTAGGGAAAAAATAAAATCTGTACTAACAGAACAGGAATCATAAAATGCACGTGAAATAATGGTAGTTTGAAACAAACTGATAATTCCATTTTTCGTGTGAAATCATCATAAAAGCATAATATATTTCTATGGTGGTTTTACTTGATAAATAATAAATTTAGACATTTTGTTTTACCAAGCCATCTCTTAGCTAATTCTAACTTAAATATTTCTAATAGAATATTGTATGCATAAGTTTATTTCTACATACAGCACATTTTATTTCTGACAAGAAAGTGTAGTTGCATGCATTGAGAAAACAGTCACGCCTAAAGCAATTACAATGCAGGAAAAATGCATTGTTGGTGGTGTTAGCTGAAATGACAGCTACTTACACAGAGAAAGCATAACCTGAAATAGTGCTTCACTTAAAAGTAAAATAAGTTAATGTTATTTTAATAGTTGACTCAAATTTGCAAAATCTTGCAAGAAGCACAGTGTACCACTGATAGTTTTCCACTGCCCAGTAAAATAATGAAATTAGAAAAAAAAGTTATGGTAACTTGTAATTGAGAACAGCAAGTATGCCTTCTGTGTAAGAAAAAGACCGAGACAGCACTAATTTGGGAATGTTTTGTACTTCCAACGTTTATAGTTTCTTCCATTAACAGTTCCAATAACCTTTTCAGTTACGATGTGAAGAAAGCTTTCCTGACAAATTGGAAAGGACTGGCACTACAGATTCCTGTCTTGAATGGTGCCTTTATCATCTACCAAAAAGAAAAGTGAAGAAGAAAAAATTACTGTGTATTATTTCTTGAGAGAAATTACAATCTCTGATGAAATATATTTGTTTGAACTTTGATAGCATCATTATTTAGTCATCTTTATGTCGTATTATATTATTCCAGGATTGCTTATTTCATTTGCATTCTAATTCAACACCAGCTCTTGAATGCTTATATTAATGAATCCAATCTCACCAGAAATACAACATGAGTAATCAGCCAATAATTAGCAAAATTAATTAATTTCTGTTGTGTAAATGAAACAACTAGGTAATATTCTGTATAAATTAGTGTACTCTTTTTTTTTCCTGCACCTTAGGTGAGTGATTTTCTGAAATATGTAGCAGAGTTTGCTCTTAGGAGTCTGCAGAAAGCACTTACCAGCTGACTTTCATACCTACGATATGGGGAAAAAAAGCAGATACGTAGAAATTAGTAGTTTCCTAGGAACTTTTAAGGGAGAACTTTTTCTAAACTTCATATGCGGAAAAAATACTAAATAATAAACAAGATAAATGTGATTAGTTCTTAAACAGAAACAATTAGGCTCTAAGAACATATTCAAGAAAGTATTTCAGCATCTAAGTCCAAGAGAGTGATCCACAATGCCCACAAAATACTTGGGCACCTTGCTTTCTACCAGTGGCTTCATCGCTACAGCAAATTTCTTGGACATATATTACTGTGGTATTATGCATGCTCCACAGTACAGCTCTTTTGGGAGAGCAGAGCATGCCACTGCCCAGCTTGTGCCAAGACAATCTGAGATTTGTAAAGCAGCTGTCCTTCTACCTATGTCTCCTGAAAGGCCTCTTTAAGCACTCATGTACCAGCATCTCCAAACACACTTTGGCCAGTGTGAGTCATACATAAAACATAGAAAGAGGTAGTTAGAGCTGCGCCTGCCTATATCTGTATTTTTTATAAAACAATGGGTAGAAAACCCGAGAAATGAGTGACTGGATTTCTGTGATTTCCACCTCCTGGAAGTTCAACTCACACACGCCTGTGAGGAGCTAACACCAGCTGTAGATTAGACTGCAGGGGAGGCAGCAGTCAAATATGTAAGTGTTTATGTGATGTGTTTCTTTATTTCCTGTGTTAGGTTTGCCACTGTGCTTTCCACTAGGAGGAAGTTAACCCCCATATGTTAATAATAGTACTATGTCAGCAGAAATAGTTTGTCAGTTAATATCTCTTTTTCTTACCTCTGTTGATTGCTAATTCTGCGTCTCTTCTTGGAGTTCAGGACTTGCGAGATACTAAAGATCAACCTCCATAGATGTCGATGGCAGCTGAGTCTTTCAACAAGAAGTGCTGATGGCATTCAATGCATCATTGAAAGTAATGCATATGTCTTTTTTTCTTCTTCATCTTTATCTACGGGACCTAAATTATAATCAGGTGCATCATTTCCATGATTTTTTTCTGTAAGAAGTTCACCCCAGACAGTAAAATTTTGTTTTACTGTGTGTTAATAAAAATTAGAAATTCTTGTCTCCTTATGTTCATTTCTGAGAAGTGACACAAGACAAAATATTTCATACTATCTTCTTTAGTAACAGCAAAAATACTTTTAACTTATAGTGCAACACTTTACTCAATTTCTGAGCCTGAGTCCAGAAAACCTTTTGAGGATGTAGACCTTAATACACTGTCTAAGAAAACAGTCGTCTACTATTCTTGAAAAACAAAACCTTCTATTTTGCATAATACCTGTTTTAGCTACTTAAAGACGTCATTTTTCTTACTTTATTTGCCTCATATATTGGAACTAGAGTAACACAGCAAAAAACAGGGTTTACATGAAGAGTTTTAGAATACCTTTCATATTGAAATCTTCTGTATCTATAGCTAACATACAGTACACATACTGTTAGATGAGTTATGGTGTATTCATACAGGTAGGAACTTTGGTTTTAAGGTTCAATAGCTGAGGAAAAAGATTTACTGTTGTGCAGTTCCTCCTCCACACAGTGAATTTACTCTGAGTCTTTATTTCCACTTGCATCAAAATATCCACAAATGCATTCAGATTCTCTCTGAACAGCATTTGGAGTTGCATCTCCTTCATTTCAGATGAGCACTGAGACAGTATAATCGGAGTAAATGTGGCTTTGTCTGCTTTTTCCCTCCCACCTTCAAAGCTGTTGATTGTGTTCAACTGTCATCTTAAACAGCATTTAATATTACCCTCCAAACACCACAAGAATTTCATGTATAAAACTAAGATGTGTAAGCTGATGCCTCTGAGACACAGAGGGACTGGCAGAAGGAGTAGCTGCATGGGCTTACGCAGTGTACAGTGCCATCAACACAGTTTTACATAGACCGTCACAAGAAGAGTGGAGTTACACAGTACACAGACCCTTTCCATGTCCTATCTGGGCATTTAATTTTGATGCTGCCATTTGTAAATGTATATCTGTTAGAGACAGAAGAGAGAAAGAAAAGCAAGGAATCTAACACGGACTGCCAATTCAGATGACAATTTACTCTTAGTGACAAACTTCCTTCGCTGTTTCCCTATGACTGATTTCACCTGGTGGGCTAGAAGTGAAAGGGAAATTTCAAAGTAGATGTAGCATCCCCTCTATTAATCATTTTTTGGGGACAAAACTTAAAGATTTGCACATTCATCCACAAAGTTTGTTTGTTCCTGCCATCTGTACTACCAGAACAGCAAAAACATACTCACCAGATAGCCCATCCAAAGTGTTTCTAATGACAACTGCAATAATTGTCAATTTATTTTTTTTGCTCCCGTGTCCCATATTCTCTTACACAGGCTAGTAATTCAAGGGAGTTGAACAGGACTGGAGAATACAGAGCCTAGCATATTCAATTTTATTTTTCATACCATTGACAATATTCTTGATAACAATTTTAAAATTCGTCTTTCATGAAATGTTTTGTCCATGTTGCTGGTTTCCCTGTACAATGGTCAAATGCAGGTATTAGGTAAACTTTTAGATGTTGCACAGAAGTTCTGTGAGAATCTACTTTTGTAGCAGTGAAGACAATAGGAAAGGTTGAAAGAACAGCAAAAGAAAAATTGAACCTTATATTCAACTATTTTTCTTGTGCTTACTATTGTCTGCTACTGTGCCATGAACATTTAATTTATGCTCAAGTTCATGTGTAACGTGTTAGGACATTTTCTATATTCAAGACTATTTTTTAGTCTTTTCTTTCATAAACAACTAAACCAATGAAATAGTACTGAGTGAAAAAAGACTTCAGAATTTAAGAAAAGGTGAATAAAGTTTCATTCTCTTGTGTTTTTGCTTCGTTCTGCTCTGAAAATGCAACAGAGATACGTGCCCAGGATCTTTCCAATCGCTCATTCTGCAAAAGAGGAAATTGTGTATAGAGCGTTTTCCAGGGTTTCCTGAGAATTTGATCTATCATAGTAAACGTGGTCTAGATGTCAAGGTAAAGTGTATTTTGAAAATTTCCCTGTTGCCCCCATCTTCCACACCAGTGTCCTCACCCTCCCACTTTGGTTTTGTTCTGCTAGAAATCAGACAGTGGTAAGACAGAGTGGAGTGCTCAGGTTCTATTCCATCACAAATCAAAACATGGTTAGAGCTTTCAAAGGGATTTAGGAAGTACCCCTGAATCTCACAAAATAGTCATAAGCCATAGTTACAAACCTGCATTAGGGCCTCAGCTGTATTGAGTGGATTGTCTGATGCTGTCAGGTGCCAGACATCTTTTTCAGCACTGGAGGAGGAGAAATGTCTTGGTTCCTCCCTCATCTGCCTGAAACTCAGCATCTAAGTCCCAAACAACAGGACTGGTTTATTTACAAATCCCAGATATATTCTCCAAGACTGTAAGTGGCATAGTCTCGTGTTCTATGAACGTTAGGAAAGAAAACCAATGAAATTTAAACATTCATTAAATTTCTAAATGAAACTACAAAGCAATAGTGAAGAGGGAGGAACTGCAAAGCTCAGTTTGTGCCTATCAGCATTACAAATAAATGCTTTACACTAAAAAAAAAAGTATGGAAGGACTTGAGTAACTGTAATCCACCTTCTTAAAAAAAATTGTATCCCATAATTTGTTATATATAACATATCTAACCAACAGTGCAATTGAAAGAGTAGTCCTGCTTGTTCTGTTTGGGTTTTTTTCAAGTCTAGCTAAATCCTTCTCAAAAATGTATTCTAGATTTTTAGGTTGGAAATTAAAAGACTTTCTACAATGGAAATACTTTCAAAAGAGATCAAACATCAGGATTCTAAAAAGTCCTTCATAGCAGGGGACCCGAAGCAAGACACATGGATCCTATGGTCACTTTTGAAAATCTTGGCAATCTAATTTTAAAATTTTAATCTAATTTCCTGTGCTTATTTATAGAACAGTGGAAGCTAAGCCCTTTGTTTAACTGCAGCCATCCTGTGAGTTTATGTTATCAGTTATAAAAACCTAAGCTGCCCCAATTTCACAAGTCCTTAATTACTCATCTCCTCCCAAAGAAACCATTAGCAAGTGATACATGATATGTATTTCTTAAAATATAACATGGAATGCAAACCAAAGTGTCAGGCTATTCAGAAGCTGTGCATTTTTTGGTGACTCAGAACAATGCACAGCAGTATAAGGAGATTAATTAAATTAAGAGTTCATATTCACTGCCAGTTCCAATTGGTCTTATTTAAATGCTGGGCTGTCCTTAGGTTAAAAATGAGCCCTTCTACTTTTAAGCTTTTAAAATGTAGCTTTAATCCTTTGTCTCATTTAAATTTGATAGACTATATTCAAAGCAGATGGGTTATAAATATTAATGATTTATTTGTTTATTTAATTTATTAAATGTTAGCCATTGCAAACCAAAGAGGTCAGCAAAATGCAATTTCATAACTTTCCACTGATTAATGAAATATATTTTCCTTATGACCACAAAAGATGATGTTTAAGTTTTGTTTTAATATTTGAACTCAATATTTCCTCACAGAAAAGTACTGTGTTAGCAAGTATTTTTGAGGAGTCCATCGGAATATGAGTCATATTGTATTTAGTGCAGAAAAACAAAGATGTTGCATATATTTAAGGAAGGGAAAAATGTGATCTGGGTAATTACAGGCATAGTAATCTTACGTCATGAAGAGTTTAGAATAAATCTGGATCAAAGTGTAATTAATTATATAAATCAGAAGTGAAATAAAATTCTAGGTACGTTTGGTAAAGGCAGATCATGCCAGGTTAATGCTGTACCTTTCTTGGCTAAGTTTTCTAGGCAAAGAAAATGTAGTAGCTAAAATATATCTGGACATCAGATTTACTACAATGTAATTCCCATAGGAAATCATGAAGTTGATGAAGATAGACTAGCACAATAATTGTAATATGAGTACGAAAAGAGTGCAGGTGATGCTGTTGGGGAAAATGTTAGTATGAAAAGTAAAATAGTTTAAAAAGATACTAAATAGGGATTGGCACAGAAGAGGTTCAGACTATCAGACAAAGCAATGGAAGCTTCCAGTATATTTTACTGCCTAGCTACTTGGGAAATGCAAGGACCAGAAACATAGACATAGCCAGAATTTTTACAAGATGAAGCATGTCAAGTTGTTTTATCAGTATACCCATCTACAATAAACCCTTGACCTGATTCATGTATGGACTGTATGAAATGTGAACTATTGGAATCAGGGGAATGGAATCTCTCCCAGAGGAAGAGGGAAGATGAGCTGGTCTACCACTGTAACCTACATCAAAGTGGAAAATGCGAAGCTTCATGTAGAAGTTAAGAGCCACTTACATTCAGATCAACCATGCCAACCTATATCCCCACCTTCTAAAGAACAGGGGGTGCAGCCCAGTGAAGCTCAACCAGCATTTCGAATGTGATTGTGAAAAATACAAAAGTTTATTAAAAAAAAAAATCTAGATAATTAAGTAGAGAAATTAACATATTATTGACTTGAAAATTTATATTTCTTTATCGAAATCTTCATTCTGTCTTCCATAAATATTTAGGAAATAGTTTATGTTGCAGAATTCATCAGTGGAATTTCTCTTAAACAGAATCCACTGAGTATTAGCAGTCCCAGCAAATATCTGATATCACTGGCTTGAACTGTTTTATTTTAAAGCATGTTTTATCAGGATATATATCAAAAACAAATAATCCTCAGGCCAAAACTTTTTATACTCTGGAGCTTTTTCTCCCATGAATCCATGAGAGATTTGCCTTGATAGCTCCTATTAACACAAGTGGGAGTTGCAAGCCAATCCCCTATGCATTATTTGAAGAATTTGTCTCAAAGCGTTGCCCAAAGCAAATTTTTATGATAGCCTGGCACCCTTGGGAACAGGGATTTATTATGGCAACAACTGAAAAAGACCCTAATCTATCATTTAGTGATGGGAATAAGAGTACTGTTATACGTTTTCAATTATTATGCCCCTGAACTTGAACTCCAAATTGTTTCCCTCTTGAAGAAATATTTGAAGTAGTTTTACTACCTACTATAATGCTTTAAAGTTTCTAATATTTAATATTATCTCAGATATAAACCTTTCCTTCCTTAGTCAAATGGCACAATATGTAACAACATGCATTATTAACAGAACTTATATAAACCCCTTGAAAACCACCATGTAAAGCAACAAACACTCTTATATGTATACCTTTAAAGTAATGTTTTCCTAATATCTATATATTTAATCTATTACTGGCAATTTTCGCTATGACAAAGGATCTGACTTGTTCTTTGGGTAATCATCTATGTTTTAAAAACTTCCAAAAGGAAAAAAGAGATAGTAAGGACTCTTAAACTAAATGGCATGAGTAATGCTCTGCAAATTATCTTGTCAATAATGCAGCCTGACATTTAAAAAAACAAGGCTGATAAAAGCATCTAAATTAGAACTCTGTTAAATTTTGGGATTTTAAAAAATCTTTTGTCATGGTAAACATTGCTGTTTCATAATTTTAGAATTTTTGCTAGGTTTGGAAAAAAGCTAATGAAAAGTTAACTCAGAGTGGGAGGTTAATGCTAGGTTTGTCATGGTTATGTTTTTGGATCTTATGGACAGAAAAAAGAAGTTTTCTTAAAATACATAATGGTGAAGTATTTTGTTTTCCAAATGAAGTGAGAATTTTTATTTATAAAGATGGATTTTTAACAACTAGGAAAAAATAGTCAAATCTTGATGTAGCCTAATTCTCTTTGAGCCTGTGTACAATAGCATAGTTTGTAGCCTGAAAAATGCCCTTTCACTGAAGAGAATTCCTTTCACTCAAAGTCGCAGAAACACAGAATGATCAAGGATGGAAGGGATCTCTGGAGGTCATCTGGTCCAACCCCCCTGTTCAGGCATGGCCCCGTAGAGTCAGTTGCCCAGGACCATGTCTAGACAGCTTTTGAATATCTTCAAGAAGGAGGATCCACAATCTTTCTGGGCAACTTGTGCCAGTGCGCGGTCAACCTCACAGTGAGAAAGTGTTTCCTGATGTTCAGAGGGAACCTCCTTTGTTTCAGTGTGTGCCCGGTGCCTCTGGTCCTGTCACTGGGCACCACTGAAAAGAGCCTGGATCCATCCTTTTTGCACCCTTCCTGCAGGTATTTATAAGCATTGAGAAGACACCCCTGAGCCTTCTCTTCTCCAGGCTGAACAGTCCTAGCTCTCTCAGCCTTTCCTCATAAGAGAGATATTCCAGTGCCTTAATCACCTTTGTGGCCCTTCCCTGGAGTCTTGACAGTATGTTCATGTCTCTCATGTACTGGGAAGCCCATAACTGAACACAATACTCCTGATGTGCCTCATTAGGACTGAGGAGAGAGGAAGGACTGGGTCCCTCGACCTGCTGACAACACTCCTGTTGCATCCCAGGAAACCATGAGCCTTCTCTGCTACAAGGCATGTTACTGGATCACAGAGGACCTTCATGTCCTTTTCTGCCAAACTGCTTTACAGCCAGGAGGCTCCCAGCATGTACTGGTGCCTGGGGTTGTTCCGCCCCTGCTGCAGGACTTTGCACTTTCCCTTCTTGAACTTCATGAAGTTCCTGTCAGCCCATTTCTCCATCCTGTTGAGGTCCCTCTGGATGGCAGCATGACCCTTTGGCCTATCAGTCGCTCCTCTGAGTTTGGTATGGTCAGCAAACTTGATGAAGGTTGTACTGTACCCCACCATCCAGATCATTAATGAAGTTGTTAATGAAAATGTTCTGAGTTCTCTACTTTCATTGCCTCCAAGCATCTTTCCCTTATTCTCTCCATCTTTTTTACTAGCTCTTTTGTGCTTCCAACAACAGGAGATGATGTAGGCCTACTGGTTGGTATGAATACTCAGAAATAAAAGTGAACTCTAAACTGTCTAAGGAGCAACAGAAAATCTGGCGTAGGAAATGCAATCTAGGTCAAGCTGCAATGGCAGAGAAAGATATAATGGAAAGACTGTTAGCAGCCAGCTCATTAACTGCTGTCATCTTCTATGTCTTCATACAGAAGAGTCCAAACTACACTATCCTTGTTGATGTCGGGTGCTTCAGAACTGAAGGTTGGAGTGAGAACATCTGTGCTTCCTTTTATTAATGAAATTCTTACACCACTCAGATGGATGATGTGCATCCTGCATTTGGCCGGGATAGGGATAATTTTCACCAGAAGCCGGGAGGGGACACAGCTGGGCCGGCTAACGCAAAATGGCCAAACGAATGAGGTATTCGATACCATGTGACATCATGCTGGGTTCTGGCTGGGGGAGCTGGGTGGCAGGAAGGCAGTCGCGGCTCGGGAGCGCACTGGGCATTGGGTGGTGAGAGTTGCTCTGTGCATTTCCACTGTTGGTTTTGTATATTCTCCTTACCAGTATTATTGTTGTTACTGTTTGCTTTGTTTGCTGTTCTGTTGGCAGCCATGGCCAAACCACAACATTTAATTTTGGTGCCCAACGTGGGGCAGGGATAATGGCAGGGCTGAGCAGAGTGTGTTAAAACAACTTTCTTATAATTTGTTATATGCATATATTGTATTAGTTAAATCATTTCTGGTCAAAATGTTGCTGTCTGGTCAAATGGCTGTGGTATGTAAAGCCTTACTTGCAGTATGTGTTCACTGTGGTGCTGTTCATTACCTCTGGGAAAAGGATCAGGATTATGATTTTGCTGTGCTGTGTAATATCGATTTATGATATGATAACATCACTGGACATGAAATTAGGCTTGTATTTGCATGCAACATTACAGTCATTTCCATACCTCAGATGCTATTTCTCAGAATTTATTAATAATCAAGCCCACTCTGTGGGGAAAACCAGAGGGGATACTTTCCCCCACTCTTTCACCCCTCCTCTCTCTTCCAGGCTGGTCATAACAGCTTTTGAGATTTTCGAGTATCCGTGGGATGCTCAGGCCAGCATATTTCTATTGTTCTGTCTCCTGAATGGGTTTCAGGTCTTGTTTAGGGTTAAACAACTAGTTAAAAATGTCACACAGGCATCTGCCCTGGTGCTGGATAGCTCAGAGTGGCTGGGATAGCATGGGGAAGTATCTAGGACACTGGGCACTCCCGGTGTTTTGGAACTTCACCCCTAAGCAGATGCAGAATCCTGACAAACTAGTAGAATATTTGGAGGAAGTGTGCTGCCACCCTGATAATTCCAGGGTGATATAAATAATTTCAATGTGCTGAGGCCTGGTCCATGCCTACCGGGCCGCCCTGTTCAACACTACTCAGTGCTTTACAGGGGAAGGAGGGGGAAACAAAGCGGCAGGCACCACAGCTGCCCCAGCCCCCCTGCCAGCTCTGCAGCCGCTCCATCCCCTGGGGCTACCCCAGCCCCCTCAGCTGGTGCTGCAGCTGCCACTGCCCCAACCCCCGCGGCTGGTACAGCCCCCAGGGTGGGCATGACAGCTGCTCCAACCCTGGTGTCAGGCACCACAGATGGACCAGAAAACCAATCCATTCCAGTAGCAGACTTTGATGAAACCTAGCAAAGCAGAGCAGTGATAGGACTGGACCTGGCTTCAACAGCTGGCACCCAGCAACTTCATCAAGATCGACATCTTCAGCCTGGCAGACCATGGGCACAGTCCACACCAGATACACCAGCTATGAGCTCCGGATGCAGCATGCAACCACCCATCACCACACATCACTTCTCCTGCCCTGAAAGACTGTTACGACAGATGGAGCCCAAAGTCATGGTTTAAATGAACTCAATGGACACTTTAGAGGGATGGTCCATAGACTAAGGGAATGATATCGGTGTGTAATATTAAAGACAGGAAAAGTGGTGGTGATCAAGTGGAAAATGGGGACATGTGCATGACGTAGATGGTATAGAATAAGGGGTGGCTAATGCCCTGAGTTCGGCCAGGACAGGGTTAATTTTCACCAGAAGCTGGGAGGGGACACAGCCAAACTGGCTAAACAAACAAGGTGTTTGATACCATGTGACGTCATGCTGGGTTCTGAGTGGGGGAACTGGCCAGGGGCAGGTGAGTTGTGGCTCGGGAGCACCCAGGGCATCAGGTGGTGAGAGTTGCTCTGTGCATTTCTGCTGTTTGTTTTGTTTATTCTTCTTATCAGTTTTATTGTTGCTACTGTTTGCTTCATTTGCTGTTCTTTTAAACTGCCCTTATCCTGACCCATGAGTTTTGCCTTTTCTTTCCATTCTCCTCCCCACCTCAGCAGGGGGAGGGGCAATAGAGCAACTACTTGGCCCTTTGTTGCTAGCCAGGGCCGAACTACGACACTTTGTTACAAATAACTTCCTCTCTGAACCACTCCTAATGAAAAGTAGGTTTAATATGAAAAAAAAATATGAAATTGTGTACTCTACTCATAAAAATGTATTGGGACGAATCCAAGACTGATAAATCTGTTGCAGTTACTGTACAATTACAACAATGACGAACTTGTACTGTTTGTCTGGAATCCAGTTTTAACTGGACGTCAGGAAAGATAAGATCATGCAAGTATAGACTGCTTTGGTCCCCTCTCGGCCTTCTCTTCTTCAGGCTGAACAAGCCCAGCTCCCTCAGCCTTTCCTCATAGGGGAGATGCTCCAGTCCCCAAATCATCCTCGTAGCCCTCCGCTGGACTCTCTCCACTAGTTCCTCATCTTTCTTGAACTGGGGAGCCCAGAACTGGACACAGTACTCCAGATGGGGCCTCACTAGGGTAGAGTAGAGGGGAAGGAGAACCTCCCTCGACCTGCTGGCCACACTCCTCTTAATGTACCTCAGGATCC
>Ga0065711_1043292_pt1 | contig 14810 bp, 4 predicted proteins | sample Hoacrofraction12_FD_59098 | JGI IMG/M metagenome (GOLD analysis project Ga0065711, IMG submission 59098) | Hoatzin crop microbial communities from Cojedes, Venezuela - Epithelial fraction 12 v2 (version 2) | ecosystem: Host-associated > Birds > Digestive system > Esophagus > Crop | place... | reverse complement strand
CCTCCTGGACAAGGTCCTGTGCAGCCTGCTGTAGGTGACCCTGCTTTGGCAGGGGGGTTGGACTAGATGACCCACAGAGGTCCCTTCCAACCCCTACCATTCTGTGATTCTGTTATTCTGTGATTCTGTGATTCTGTGACATTGCCAGTCTAACTGGGAAGCATTTGACAATTCGCCTTAATTAACTTAATTCATATTGGCAGTCCTCTACCAGTATCCCTGTATTATTCCACAGCTGCTCCTGCAAGAGCTGAAGGACTTGTGTTGCTCCTTCTAAAAATGTCTTTTTGTACCTCTCAGTCAATTCTGACATATTTAGGTGTATTTCTTGACCGTACAATTTTTTTTTTTCTAAACAAAAACAATGGCTAAAGGAATATCCAGTTTGCACAGCTAAGCAGGTAAGAGTAAGGAAATACCAAAACTGAGGAAGCTAATGTGTCTTTGGCCCCCCCCCTCCTTTTGCATTTGTACTATGATACAGTCTTTAATTAGGTGGCTGAATTTACATATTAGTTAACTTTATTTATGTGGCAAAACCTTTTTTCAGAATAAAAATACACTTTTCTTCTGATACCACTGCAGCTTGGTCCCCACTACTTAGAGAAAATGAGTTATTTTCCAATAGATTACAAAATAACCATGTTTTTAACCACATCTGGGACCACAAGAAAGACAAGCTGTCAGACTGAAGCATCTGCTTAAAATTTAGCTTCACTTTTTCTTTAGCATTCGTTCCTGTAGAAGGTCTAATGGTATGAAAACAAAATATTTCTTATTTTACTGGAACTATATTCAATGGTTTCCTACCACGTTTACAGAAGAGAGACGCTAAGTTTGCAATAATGCATTCTTCATGCATTGAACATAGTAATACGCATAAAATGTGCTGTCACAGCAAACAGGTAGAAATCCATGTTGTCATCAAATTCATCATCTCACTTTTATGTCTTCATCCTCATCTGTAATTAGTTAAAGAAGATGCTGTCTGGATAAGGAGGTATGCAGATTCTTGCTCTCAGGCATATTACTAGGGAACTTGAATTTGATAAATTTAATATATAGAGGAGTAAACATAGATGTTGAAGGAACAGACTGCAAAACTGGGGCAAAAGAAGGGTCTGATGAAGATGAATAAATTCCCAACAACTTAATTTATATAGCAGTTTGTGAAGAATACATGTATTCTGGACTGGTTAATGTATTCCTAAGCATTAGACTTAGAAGCAGCAGATGGAGGTAGATATCCAAAAAGAAAAAGAAAAAAAAAAGGGGGTGGGGTGGGGAAGGCTCCTTTTTAGAAGTTATTTCAAGCTTTATTTTTTAAGCTGCCTTTTTTTGTTAATGGTACCTGATGTGGTTTTACGGAAAAGCGTTGGAACACACAGGAATGAGACACAGCTACCTCGGTGTTGTGCTTGGTCATAGCAACAGGAGATGAACTTTCCAAACAGGCAAAGCTGCGTGTGTTGGTGACATTAGATTTCCTGTAAGGGGAGTCAGAAAATGCAAACCTTTCCACATCAAGTGGAGTCCTTTTGTGTGCAAATGACTCAAGCTACTGGTATCTTTTGTATATAGATAAATCCTTTTAAAGTCTTGCAGATGTGAGTTCTGGTTGAATAAATACCTTGAATAGAAACCTCGCAGACCCGCAATTTCATTAAACACCTCTCCCTGTCGAAACATCTCTGTGTCTAATGCTGTACTAATGCTGCCAGGAAAAGCCGACTGCTGTTCAGCGCTGAGCAGCGACTCGGGCCGTTATTGTTATGGCGGCGTTTCACCGCGGGAGGAAGAACGCTTGCCAGGTTATCACCTGCACCTTCGAGCCGCACCAGGACTCCGGCTGCTCCCACCTGCCTGATCACCAGAGCGGCCGATGGACACAGGACCTCGGGTTAAAGACTTGGACAATGTCCCGCAGCCTTCCGGCCCTGAGGGACCAGAAGTCTGATATCATTAAAATTAATCAGAGCAAATGGATGCAGTAAAAGGCCAAATTAAATTGCTTTGTGGTCAGAAAGATTGACTGACTAATTCTCACTGACAATAACAATGTCTACTCCTCCTCTTCATGTCTGTATTCCTCCCTTGTCTCCTTTTAATTTTCAGTGCTATTCTAGTGCTGCACTAGGGCAGGAAGATTTGAAGGAAAATAGAACTGCCAAGTCTGGTTTTGCTACCATTATCCTAATGAAGATAGAACTTTACGGTTCAAGTATCTTCAGCAAGTGAAGATGTATCATTACTTTACTAGAGTAAGTGCAGCGAAACTAAGGCCTATCGAGAGAACACTGACTGTATTGCTTACTCTTTTTTAATTTATAATTGACTATATAAGACAATATTTTTTATACTTTTGAATGTATTGGTTTGTCTATCAATATACCCATAAGAACCTCACTGCTACAATAGCTGAGGACTTCCTCGTCTTCAACGGAGTTACCAGCTTTCCCTGCTGCACTGCTGAGACAGGGAATTTTTACTCCCATTTTGTATACGCAGAGATAAGACTCGGGAGCTGTGCTAGTGACACAGAGGCATGCAAAAATTCTGTAGTGCTGTAACTCTGGAGGATTTCTAACATGTCTGGTTTTCACTAACTTAGGCCCTTAACCAATGAAGAAAATTCAGACATTGTAGTGAGAGCTCGTACCCGTCAGAGGCCGTGCTGCACAAGAAGCAGAAGGATCTGAAGAACTTCCATGGTATTTCCGTGCTTCATAAAAGGTTTAAGCACTTGCAAATAACTGCCCTTTGTGGTTCTATTTTTCTTAGTAAAGGAGCTGCTGAATAGCATTTTTTCTGCATACACTATAGACAACATATGTATTTATGATAACATAGTAGAGATAACTACATCAGACCCACTTGCAAGGAAATATGTAGATGATTGTAGCATCTAGTTGGGCACTGCCTGTTTTCTGTTTAGCGTATAAATGGGTAGATTGCTGGTTACCTTGCAGATTGGACCCTGGCTTCCTTAGTTTCGGATGCACTGTACTCCGCTGCTCCTTTAAAAGTGAGCTGTTTTAAGGGAGGACACTTGGGTACCCCTTTCGCCTTCCCAGGCTAGCCAACACACGCCCGCTGGTCATGTCAGGGGCAGCAGGCTGAGCTCTGCAATGGTAATGCAGGAGGGACCTGCAAAATACAAGCTCCAGATTTTGTGTGGTTCCTATGGAGACCACGCTACTTTATGATATTTTGCTTGTGGATAAAGGATTATGTTGAGTTTCCCTTTTATTAATATATGTTGTGTATTTTTATGTCATCTTTACAAGGGTTGTGGAAAGAACATTTCATTCAGCCTTGGAATCCCAGCACCTGGAATCAAATAATCCAAGTTAGTAATCTGGAACATTAAATCAAATTCTGTATTTGCAAAAGAAGCTTAACAGCTCATCTTTTCTTGTTCTCGTTGTTTCCTTCCTTCCCTCTTGTGACTTAGTTTATAGCCCCTGTAACTGATTTGAAATTTTGCAGCTGCTAAGATGACTTAGCTTCGGTTTAACAGCAAATGTCTTCAGCCCAAATCTGTGCTTCAAGTGCTCTTCCTTTCCCTTTGCTGTTTCTTTTTCAAATTCATTAGTCATCGGTTTAGGGGATTATCTAAAGCCACCCTAAGACTGGTTCTCTGTGCCAGGGCTCTTTCAGCCTGTTTTACCAGAGGAAAATCTCGAATGGAAGCTAATGAGTGTGCCAGAAGCACACCGAGGGTGGGAGAGTGTCAGGGTGCCAAGCCCCTTTCGAGAGGGGCTCTTGCGGAGTGCGGAGGTGAATAAGGGAGAGCAGAGCAACATCTCCGTGCAGAAGGGAGCTGGGCTGGATGTGGTAGGGAGGAGACAGCACAGGGCAGTGGAAAGGGGTGGCGGATCGTTTGTGTCAGAGTATTTTTGCCTGTGTACTCTTTAGGAAAGGGATGATGCCTCTTGTAAGTACGCTGTCATGTGTGCATAGATTCAGATTAGCTGGTGTAAATTGTGTTTTCAGTCACATAGGTCCACCCAGGCTGTTCGGGGAAGCGGGAAGGAGAGTTATTTAGCTTTAGTACTGTTGGATCATGCTAACAGCTGCGTGTTCCATTTCTGAAGAAAATTCACTCTGCAGTAACGTGGGTATCCCTTGCCAGCGATACGTTATGCCATGAAGATATGTTCTAAATATCTGAGGTGCGTGCAAACATTTCTAGGTACAAAGCCAACACACTGAAGCATCACAAACAAAGATTAATAACTTGAAAATGGTATTTTAAAACTAAAGGCCGTATCTGGAAGACCATTTGTAACGTGAGTCTTCTTCACCATTTTAAACTTCTCAGTTTCAGTACCTGTATCTTTAAAATGACAGTGGATGATGCTGAAGCTGCTCTTTCCTGAGGTTAAAACTTGTTATTTAAAACAAGTGGTTTTAAAACTATCTGGCAGTAAGCCCATATATACATACACACACATTTATACTACAATAACTATCTAAGCACCTGACGGCCTACCTATCTACTTAATCTTTGGGCTCTGTGTTGAAAGCAAATCCTGGAATTCCTCATGGGAGGAACCAGCACGATCCTTTTCATCTGTTGCCTATGAATTATCCATAGTATAGCAACTGCACTTCCCGGCAATGGTATTTTCTGAAGCTTTATAGTTCTATAATGTCGGCAAACCTTAGATGCAAAATTAACAGGCATCATCAACAAAACAGAATGTATTTACCCAGCTGCTGAGAATCTTTTCGTGATAGTAGATCTGTGAGTTATGAAAGCCATTTCATGACAAAATACAGCTGGGAGCTGCTTTGTGTCTTGTATCAAAACATTTTTTTTCCTGTAGAAGCAGAATAATGGAAAGCAGATCAAGACAAGATAGTGATTGCATGCTGATCTTTTTATTCAGTGCTTCAAAGTTGAAATGTTTCATAAAAACTCTTTTTGTTAATGATGTGAGAGACACTTTTGCATTGCAGTAAACTGCTGAAGGGATTTTGCCATGTTTTTATTAGACAAGATTGTTGCCTGTATTTCTCTTAGGCTTCTTCTGTTTGTTTTTTTCCAAACACACAGTTATTTACCTAATAATTCAAATAAAATATGCCAACTGTATTTCCAAATCATCTAGGGAAACACCCCGCAACTCAGGCACAGCTGATGAGAAGCACAGTTCACTTCACACTGTCGCTGAGCCGCGGCGGCGCTGACGGATGCTGATGCCTTACTGCACAGGAGCACCTAGTACAGATCTAGGGGGATTTTCTTTAGTACTATCTACTTTTTGTTTCTCATTTTCTCTCCAAAGTCACTAAGGGATCCCTGGAAATCAGCGGGGATCTACCAAATCCGATCTGTTTCCTTCTAACTTCGTGTTCTAATTTGTGTGGCCAGCTGCTGAAAGAAGGCCCTTATAAAAGTTCTATTTTTTTCCTCTTTTTCATGCAATCCAGTCAGCATCTAGCTCGTTCAAGGAAAGAGGAAAATCCCGAGCATTACGATGGCCATTATACACGACTAAGCAAACTGGATTCAGTGCAATAAAAGGCAGTGGCTTTCATATATGGTAATCCATGCATGTGACATATTTAAAGCGTTCAGTGGTGGCCTAGTTCTGCACTACTGGCTTTAGAAGCAGGACTGTGATGATCTGTGAAGGGGCAAGCTTGGGCAATGTTGAGGGTTTTTCTAATTCTTTACCTCTGTGTTAATCTCAGTGAGAACACGCTCTTCCGGTATTTATCTGTGGTTTAGCGCTGTGTAACGAATGGCTTCAGCTGGGTCTGGATTTAGCACGGCAACGTTGTTAAGTGACCGCAGAAAGGCATTCCCGGGTGAAGTGGTGCCCTGACACAATTCTGCGCCTCCCCTGCTAGCTATCTTAGCTAGCTTTAATCTTGCCTTATACGGATAAAAAGACTGATGAAATCAGGACTGCAGAGGGTGCCTTACATGTTGTACAAATCCTGTTGATAACTCTGCATATGTATTTAGTGGCTGACCTCTGCTATAACAGAAGCTACACTGGCTAGAGAAAGCTATTCTGTGCTGCAGTCAAATGCAACATGTAGGAAAAAATCCAGAAAGGTATTTAGATGTTTAAATCAATGAAGTGAAGCACCTGAGTAAGATTGTGAGTGGTGAGGTGGGATGGTTGTGTTTTGTTCTTTTGGCTTGGGGCTAAATGCATTAGTTTGAAAAAAGCTGGAGTAATTCTGCAATGTCTTGTAATGCGAACCATCCCTCAGGGCTATGATGCCACCCTGCTTACTCTTGAGAGGTAATAGTCAAGTAGCCAGAAACAAAGCTGAAGAACAAAATAGGGAGAGTTAGAATTATATGTAATATAATTATAAGTTATATGTAATATAGCTCTTCAAAGTGGGGTGAGAAAAAGCAACTGTCCCAATTTTATTTTCATGTGGTGCCTTTCCCTCCCCGTAGTAACAGTGCTGGTGACATTATAGAGGATTTCAAGTGTTCAAAGTGGGATGTTGCCATTAATGAATGATTCTTACTAACAGCCAAAGGAATTAGCAGCAAGTAAATATAACCTGCCTTTTCTATTAGGGAAAATGAGCCTTACAGTGGAGTCCTGCAATGAATATTAATATATGTACTGCATAGTACAGTACTGAGCCTCAGAAACAGTGTCCACACAGATTTGGATGTTTGTTGATGTTGTAGTGTTTTTCCATTGCTGCCTGAAAATGCTTACTGCTGGCAAACAGAAAAAAATTTAGTTTGACACCAATTTTTCCAAGTGGATGAACCATGCAAGCTAGTGGCAATGTGATTACTTGAACTAAGCTTTCAATCTGAATGTTCAAAGAGTCTGCTAATCAACCTGGCTTGCCCAGACGGAGGTGACTGCACCATTCCTATGCTGCAGGTTCTTGGGTGTGCAAGTTTCAGTTACATAGCAATTTTAGTGCTGTTTTCTGGGGAAGTTTCTGTTTGGAAGAATATTTGCATGTTTTTCCCTCTGTCTTTGTTTCTCTCTCTCTCACACACACACATAAACAAGTGATTCTGTGATTCTGTGATATATTTCTATATTACTTTTTGGATGATCCCTATGTATATGGACTACTGAATGCAATTATACTACATGTGTAATATACAGCATATAATAATATGTAAGCCTCAGTATTTGAGATTATGTTTACAGTGCTGAAATGATATGCTGTGTACACAGGTTTTACACAGATGTTGTGAGTGGGCTTTTGCAAAATGTTATACACCGAGCTAATGCTCTCCTTCTAATGCACTCTTCTATGTCTGGTGATTTAGCCCATGGCTATGAATTCTTGTGAAGTGGACATTTCCTTTTGGATTACATCTTCTTATCCTAAGATAGGCATCTATATTTACATTTGGTATTGTTTTGTTGTATCAGACGAGGCTACGCTAACAGACCCATAGTTGTTAATTTGCAGATGTGAGAATTCAGCAGTGCAGATCTTGATTTATTTGCTTCCCAGTACTATGTTCTATAATTATCTTTGGCTTCCTTTCACATGGGACAAAACATAACATGTTCCAAGGGGAATCATCCAAGTGTTTTCAACTTGGATGTAGTACTTAAATCCCTTTCAATTTAGTTTTTCTCCTATACTCTTTATTACTTTGTAACTCTCGCTTAGTTAAAAATGCTAGAACATATTTTTGAAGGGTAGAGATCTGTACTTAGAAAACAGGTTGCAGATAACCAGATTCTTTCTCCTTTCTTTTAATGGAGTGAGAAAAGATATAATGATGTGCTGAAGGTTCTTGTGATGCCTGTAGTCTCTAAAGTTATACTGAGGCGATGACAAAATGCACATCTGATTAAGGAGGGCTGGTGGAATGTACACACTTCTAAGATTCCAATTTTTGGCAGACATAAATGCTGTCATAGGCTGAGGAGAATCAAGTTTAAATTATATGGATTCTATCCTTAATTCTATGGCAAATGATTAGGTAAACATTCTGCCAACACCCAGGATGAAGTCTTTGAATAAAATCTAATACTTTTGTTTTATAGGTAAGAGCTGGTAATCAGATTAAGAAAGGAACCTAACTGTAAAACCTTGGGCCTGCATGTGAAAGGGTCCACTTAGTATTGTGCAGCTGCTATAAAAACATACCCAGGGTCCAAAGAAACATTCCTTTGTTCATTAACCGTGACAAGAGAGTGTTTCCAAAAGTTATTCCCGGAAAGCAGAGATCCCAGTTACTGGCAGAAACCTCTAAGCACTGAACAGTGTTTTGTCATTTTTCTGTGAGATTTAGCAAAGGCTTTCTAAAGAAAATGATGTTTTGGAAGTGGTGAGCACTTAAAACAAAATGGAGCGATCTTTTCATCAATTTTTCAAATAATCTGCAATACAGGGAGATACGGACAGGTGCATCCTCTCTGCTGACTGTCACTTTACTGGTAATTGGCTGTGGTCCATAGAGAATCCATGTTTATGCAAGTCCTGATTGCTTCAATGTTTTCTGTTTTAAATAGGAACTGTAGGTCAGAACTGCAGTTCCCCCCAGAAGACAAAGTGCAGCTGATGTCCAGGAACTCTACCTGCATTAAACTGGCAAGTTTAGGCATCTGCTCCTTCAGCCCAGGGTGTCAGACTGTGTTGCGTTAGACCGTGTGAACCTAAGAACAGAGCATTTGCCATCACAAACAGCTCTTTCCACTGTTGCCTTGTTCTTCCACGTGGTGTTTTAGGTCTTTCAGCTGGCCATATCCTTGTTTCTCATGAAGATTTTGCCATGAGCTTTGCTTTTCCTCTGGAAACTGAACTTCAGAGAGAGGTTAAAGAGGTCATGCCTTCGTAGAATTAATCAGAGACATTTGGACTAGATGCTGCTGCCTTTTGTTTCAAAACTCAAATCCCTCAACACTCTTTACAGCTCTTCCATCAATGAAACACAAAAAAACCTCTTCTCAAATCTCAAAGGTAAACACTTCTGGTAATTGACTGTCTGTCCACCTGTCACACAAGGTGATCACCGTGCAGTATATTTATAAGCTGTATTTCTCTCCAGAATGTCTTCCTGGAGACATACGTGCTGGGCTTGGAAGGAATAAACACAACAGACTTTAAAAACATCCTTACAAGCATTCTGGATTTGGAATGTGAGAAATTGAACCACTTGTTCTGTCCCTTTAACAATATGAGTTTTGTTTCATTCCAATCTATTTATACTGGAAAAACTGAATATTGGGCAGATTTTCAGTTTTTGGTCTTTACAGTGGACTTGTGTGCATGGTAAGGCACAACAGACTTCAGCTGTGATCCACGTACTCTTGTAATTCTATTAGTTCACTAGTTGCACACTCTTCACCACTGTCCATGTCATTTAGTGCAGTTGAGGTAATAAAATTGTATGAATATCAGATTGTATCAAAGGTCCATTTACTTCAATAACCTTTCTTGGTCACCAATAGCACCAAAAGAACACAGCAAGCATTTAGTGGTATTTTCTCAGAAAGTTTTCTCACCTTATAACTCTGTGTAGCTCAGAAGGTTCTTGCCCTACACCCCCTCACTGGTCTTTAGAATGTTACTCTGTACACAGAGTCCGTTGTACTGAGAGTGGAGGAAGCTGCGATGCAAGGTTTAGGAGAGCAGGAACACTTCTTGCTGACCACCCACAGTCCTTGAAATTAATATGAAACCCACTATGATTTAGGCGCATTTTCCATTAATTTTCTGCTACCTCAGGAAGTAATTTTACTATTTCAATATTAAAAATGCATAGCTGAATTTCAACAAGCTCTCCAGCAAACCATTTGCGAACAGAAGGCAGAGACCCCAGATAGGACTGAAAACTCCGGACAGAAAAATCCACACCTTTCTTTTTCAAATCTGTTTGAAACTTTTCCTACAAAAGGATTTTATTTTAATGTGACCACAAACAGAACCACAATGTAAGATTGCATATGAACATGAGAATCAAAAACATTTCTGGACATAAAGTCCTCTGTTTACTCCAAATACAGGAAATTGCATATTTCTCTTCCTCAGTTCTCATCTGTCCTTAAGTATTTTGCTTTAATCCAAGACTAATAGCATCTAAACCATCTCACATGGAATGCAGGGAGCTGAAGCTCTAATGGCTGTGAGATCCTCACTGAGCATTTCTAAACCCCGATCAGAAGCAAATCACTAAATCACAGTAGCGACAAATGCTGATATTTTATTTTTGTCCCCTGGAAACTCTTCTACCATTATCATATCTTTTTAGCACGCTGTAAACATGCAAACATTTTGTGTACTCTGAACACCAAAGGTTTACAGATGCATGACTAAACTTTGCTCTCTCTTTAATTCTGGAAACACCTTTTGAAACTTCATGCAAACAAGCAGCTTGTCATCTCACCCCAAGTTCTTTTTGAAGCAGTAAATGCTGTCACTGCCCAACATGATCGCCCAGACTGTTACTGATAGGTCTGCAATTAAACGATAGCAATCAGAGCAGCCTGGGAAGACTATTCCTGCCTTCCAGCTGCCCCGGGGAAGCTGAGCTGCGGGACTGTGCCTCTCCGATGAGTTAGCACCCTTCCTCTGAGGGACCGCTGGGAGGAAAATGCTCCCTTTCACTCAGACTCTTTCACCTCCTCCTGTCCGTCTGCGCTGGGGATCTGCAGCAGCCCTGCAGAGCCCGTTTCCCCAGTGCGCAGCAAACGATCGCGTAAGCAGCTGGTAAGGCAGTAATCCCTTTGTGGCCTAATCTGTTAATTAGAATCATTAATTGTAGGGCTAATGATTAATTAATTTGGAATGATCTAGCTCAGCAGAATTCAGTCTCCAGCTTAGTTTTCTGGCAGAGATTCTGATTTATGAAATTAAAGTAGTTTCTGTTGTAATTCGCAAAGCGTCAGTTCTTTCAGTTAATAAAATACGTATAAACTGAGAATATCAGTGCAAATATAAAGTATCTGATGTCTATTACCATCTTAAAAAAGTTACATCAGAAAGCTTTTCATGTTAGCTGTTTCACCAACAATCATTCTGGGTTATTTATACGAATGTTTTGATCACTTCTTTATTAGCTGATGTGTTTTACTGTAGTTCACTGATCTCTAGAGTTCCATCTTTCTTATAAGTTATGCAACAAATCTAGCTCTAATCAGCATCAGTGTCAGGCTGCTACTACTATTATGATGCTACATTTGCACAGTGAAGTTCTCTGTTTGTTTTTATTTTCATTCTACTCCTACATTTTAGTTTCATTTTACTCCTGAAACACTTGTAAGTCTCCAGGATTTTTGAAGAACATGGAGCCTGAAAGCTCGGTGTTAAGACTCCAAGGCATTAGACTAATATTTACTGTAAGCTTTTAGCCCTTTTCTTGTATTTGGTGGGGTTTTTAAGTGTTAAAATTGAGAACCAAGATTAACTATCATGTCTCCTCTATGAGCAGGGCCGATGATTAATCACTTTCGACAAAGGTGATAAAAGCAAAACAAAATCATTCAAATAAGCACTCTTCTGTGCTTTAAATGGTGTTTTGTATAGCATTAAAGTATCAGAGAACAATCATGGTTGTGGTCACCAAGTGAATTTCTATTTTGACGTGATCTAACATCAACCTGGCCTAACAGGACAGTTGGATCCTGTTCCAAGCAAGTGTTTAGACTACATGACCTCCAGAGGTCCCTTCTAAAATTATTGTATTATACTCTCTCTTTTGATTTGGCATTAATCGGATGACATTGACTGCATTAAGGCTTTTCATGATGCAGAGAAGTGTGAGGTCAAAGTCAGAGTCAGAAGCAAGTATTGTTACTACAACAAAAGATGGCTCCTCTTTCTCCAGTCACTCTTTTGTTCCTCTGAAGATGAAGGCTGTTTCTGTTATATGTTCACTTTGAAGGTGATCCCACAGATGTGAGCAGAAAATCCGTGGAAGAACTGAATGCTGACATAAGCAAGAACGACAAGGGAATCTGGCCCAACAGCTTTTTGAAACTGTAGGTCTTTTGCGTATATAAATATATGCAAACGAATTCTGTTTTCTACATGTGTAACAATTGTCCATAAGTATTTGTTGAATATTTTTTTTTCAGAAGAATTCAGGTTGTAGATAATTAGCAAACTGTTCATATCAGCTGCTCACTATTCATAGCATGTGAGTGGTCACTCAAATAACAGGGGACAGATTCTGCTCCCCAAAAGAATGCACCCATATTTTCTCTGGTACAGTAGCTAATGGTGGAAGTTGGGTATTAACAAGTAATTAAATACTTCCAGAATTAACATTATCCTCATTATACATATAAAATATGAGTGACTGTGTGACGTTTTCAGAAACATCTCACCTACTGACAACAAACAATAGCGTCTTCCCAAGTAATGTCCAGCTGATCTCTTCGTTTGCATTTACAGGCTATGTCCTGATTACATTTTGATTTATATAACCAGCTCTTTAAGCACTCCGAATAGCGTTTCACAGAAAATAATATCAGCATTGCTTTGTGCATTTAGACTCACTTCTGTGAACTCCACATCTAGAACTCTTTGTAGTAAAACTATTTAATACCATTGTCCTCCAAAAAGATACACAATTTATGTAATGGCTGCAATGGTTGTCTGTACTTCAATCTTCTCGTTGGGTTTATGGATCACATAGAATAAGTAACAGACAAACCTAAGTATGTCAGATAACAATAGTGTATGGGAAACACGAAATCATTAAGAACATTGCACTCACCTCAGAGAACGTTTAAGAAAAGAGTCCAGTATATACAATACTGTTAATATAATTGCAAACTTTAAAGCACATTTCAGTGCCGGTTTCCGAGATCTGTGTATGTCAACAATATCTGTGCCTTTTTTGACTGGTACCTTGGCTTGCCGCTTCCTTATGGATTTTGCTACTTGCTGCAGATTATGCTAAGGCAGCAATGAGGGTCAAAGTTTAAAAACTTTCTCATCTGCTTTTCTGCCCTAATGTTTTATACATAATATGATTGTGAAATTTGATGTTGACTTTGTACTTAAACCAAGAGGCCCCATGTATTTTTCCCAAGGCCTTAATTTTCAAAGTCCTGTTACAGTTTTGTTTCTTTCTCTGTTTTTTTTCAGGATACTATTTGTAATTCTCCTTCTTATGCAGAAAATGTAGGGGTAGATAGTGTCTTTCTGAGCATAGAAGTAATGTGGAAGGAAGCTTGTCCATCCTCCAAAGGTTAAGGGTGAAACAAATTCTCAAACTGTGAGTGAGTCTACGTGCCTGTGTGGGTTTTGTAGGGGAAGAGGAGAATTTCAGGGAGGGGACCAGGGCTGGTGGCAACATTTTTCTCATGACAAAATAAGAATGCAGAAAGGACACATGCCTAATTGTGCAAGCACGGAAGTGCTCTTTGCTCCTACACTATATAGCCTCTGTGAATGAAACACATTAAAAGCTTAGGTCCGCTCCTCGGTGGAAAAATAACATGCTATGATCTTTATTTTTTTGAATGCTCAGCTGCTGATGGGCATGCTTGTTAATATTCTTGAGAGTGGGTCTAAGAACCACATGTGTGTAGATTACAACCCAGGAAATCACATAATCATTTTACAGAGCTTATTTCAGTCTGATGGATGCACAAAATGTTTAATCTACTTAGTTACTTGCATCATGACCTCTTGAAGAAGCTGAACATACAGAAGTCTATGGGACCTGATGAGATGCATCCCAGAGTCCTGAGGAAATTGGCTGATGTAGTTGCCAAGTCACTCTCTGTGATACTTGAAAAGTCATGGCAGTCACGTGAAGTCCCTGGTGACTGGAAAAAGGGAAACACGCCCATTTTTAAAAAGGGTAGAAAAGAGGACCCTAGGAACTACTGACCTGTCAGCCTCACCCGTGTGCCTGGGAAGATCATGGAACAGATCCTACTAGAAGCTGTGCGAAGGCGCATGAAGGACAGTGAGGTGATTCAAGACAGCCCACATGGCTTCACCAAGGGCGAGTCCTGCCTGACCAATCTCGTGGCCTTCCATGATGGAGTGACTACGTCAGTGGACAAGGGAAGAGCAATGGATGTCATCTGTCTGGACTTCTGTAAGGCCTTTGACATGGTCCCTCACAACATCATTCTCTCTAAATTGGAGTAATATGGTTTTGATGGGTGGACTGTTTGGTGGATGAGGAATTGGCTGAATGGTTGCATCCAGAGGGGTAGTGGTCAACAGCTCGATGTCCAAATGGAGATCAGTGACAAGTGGTGTCCCTCAGGGGTCCATACTGGGACCAGTACTGTTTAGCATCTTCATCAATGACTTAGACAGTGGGATTGAGTGCACCCTCAGCAAGTTGGCAGACAACACCAAGCTGAGTGGTGCAGTCGACACGCTGGAGTGACAGGATTCCATCCAGACGGACCTGGACAAGCTCGAGAAGTGAGTGTGAACCTCATGAGGTTCAACAAGGCCAAGAGCGGGGTCCTGCACCTGGGCTGGGGCAATCCCCGGTATCAATACAGGTTGAGGGATGATGTGATTGAGAGCACATGAACCAGCAATGTGTGCTCGCAGGCCAGAAGGCCAACTGTACCCTTGGCTGCATCAAGACAAGCGTGGCCAGTAGGCCAAGGGAGGTGATTCTGCCCCCTACTCTGCTTTGATGAGACCTCATCTGGAGTCCAGAGTCCAGCTCTGGAGCCCTCGGCACAGGAAATACATGGACAGGTCCAGGGGAAGGCCACAAAAATTATCAGAGGGCTGGAACACCTCTGTGGGTAGTTAAGGCTTGGCGGTCTGAAGATGTCGCGCTGTACGGAAAGGTAGTGTCCCCCCCCCTCTCCTAATAGCCAATAGCGTTTAACCCGTGAAGTAAGCAGACGGAA
>Ga0065711_1043291_pt1 | contig 14810 bp, 11 predicted proteins | sample Hoacrofraction12_FD_59098 | JGI IMG/M metagenome (GOLD analysis project Ga0065711, IMG submission 59098) | Hoatzin crop microbial communities from Cojedes, Venezuela - Epithelial fraction 12 v2 (version 2) | ecosystem: Host-associated > Birds > Digestive system > Esophagus > Crop | place... | reverse complement strand
ACAGAAATCCTCCCGACGTGCCACACTTGGCTGTAACTCCCCGATGGCGAGACATCAAAGGTCGAACCCCCCATTTCTCGTCACCCCAAACTCCCTCTGGAAGTGGTGGGGGGGTTCCAAATAACGCAAAAGCCCGTGCCCAAGGTAAAGCACCTGGGTGGTTCCCTGGCAGCGCGAGCGGCTGTGCCGCCGTCCGTCCTTCCCCACCGCGCCAGCGCAGCCGGCCCGGAGGACGAGCTGTCGTGCCAGCGATCTGACTGCTCCGACTTCCCGCAGCACAAACCCTTCCAAGGCAAAATTCGTCTTTTAAAACTTCACAGCTGGTGCTACGCCATCGACCTAGTGCTGAATGCTCGTGGAAACTGAAGTAGAAAAAAATGCCCCCCCTACGGAACTGCTTGCAATCGGAGACCTGAATGGGCTCGCTATGAAACCGTCCCCAACCCACGGCAGCACGAGGCTGCCCGGGATGCTGGACCGGATCCAGCTTACAAGTTTCCGTGAAATAAACTAGGCTAAGCGCATCAGCTGCATAGAAACCAGCTCGGAGTAACAGGAGCATCTGTTCTCCACAGCCACCATTTTCTTACAGCCCGAACTTCCCAGGGCGGCAGCGACCCGAGTCGGCGTCCAGCTCGCTCGCCGCTGCGGGCAGCTCCGCGGCCTCTCCCGACAGCAGCCAGCGGGCCCTGCTGCCTCGCCCCGCTGCCGAGGAACCAGCCGCTGCCCGGCAGCCCGCATGCCCTGGGCGCGACCGGACCGGGCAGCTTCCGCTGGTCACAAACCAGCTTCCCGTATTCCGCATGATGGCATCGCGCGGCGAAATGAACGTCCGTACAGCGACAGCTGAGCACACCTCGGAACCGTTTATACACAGCACAAAGCAAATGTTTACCCAAGTACAAATGCGACAGGCTGACAATCAGCTAATGCAGCTTTGTGGACACAAACCAGGTACACTCGAGCAGAACCAACACAAAATAAAAAGGAAACGGCCCTTTTCCTGCCCCACGCTAAGAGCACCACGGTTGGCGGCTTGGGAAGCCTCTGTCATGTTGAAAAATCTCCTCGCTGGTGTTTAAATTAGTTTATTCTACCACTACTCTGCCGGGATAAAAATAACATCAGGAGGGCACGCTAGCTGGACGGAGGAGCCACTGTCAACACTGCAGTAACGGACAACATACAACAAAGTCTCACACCTGTTTATTTTAAGTAATTCATAGATAACCACTTGAAGTACACATTTTCATACTGGCTTTTAATGCTTTTCTTTAAGCTCGGGGACACCCAAACTTCACCTAAGGGTCATCTCTGCGGCTCACGCGGATCCGGAACGCTACACCTGCTACGTCAAACTGGCGCCAGCTGGCACCCCTGCCACGGGGAGCAGGGACGGCGCGGGAGCTACGCGTCCCACGGGCACGCCCACGGCGCGGGCTGCGCTGCGCTGCGCTACGGGAGGAAGGAGCTTGCTGGGGGCATTCGCCCCGCGCGCCTCGGAGCGGCCGCACCGGCCTCAGTCACGCAGCCGCCTGCACGCAGTGCTCTGCACAGGGCAAGAACGAGGACCTCTACACAGCTGGAGTAAGAACAGTGGTAACAAAGTCATAGCTACATATTCTTCTCTACATTTTTGTTTATTGAGACAAACTAATTAAAAGGCACAAACATAGGGCATATGTTTACATGGACATTATAACAAACATATACATTAAAAGTGTAGGAATGTGTTTCCTTTCTGCTAAACAGAAAGTTCCTAAGCTTTTATATATACAAAAGTTGTACAATTTGATGTCCTAAAGTACAAAAGATCATTTATAAAATTATTTTACACTAAGCTCTTTTTTTTTTGTTTTTTTTTTTGTGTTACTATGTAGTCCAAGCCCCTAGAACGGTTTCACGTCATGATACAGATACCTGTCACCTGAGCCAGCAGCCTGGCAATCACTGCTTGTCCTGACACGGCCGGGTAGAAACGGAAGCAGTCCGCTGTGACTAGTCAGTCCTGCTAGCACTCTGTCAAAATGCGCACACGCCAATCTCCAGAGCTTTCAACTTCATTAAGATAAAAACATCTCCTTTTTTTTTTTTTTTTTTTAATGTAGAGTCTTGGGTTTAGGGTGGTTTTGTTTTTTTTTAAACAAAGTTTTAAAAACGTGAGTATGTGACATGATAGTCTAAAAAGTATATCTGTTTCCCTAGATTTTGCTTTCTACTTTATGTACAGATAAACAGGTTAAGAAATAAAAAGCACATGTAGCTTAAACATGTGTGACCATTTGCGGAGCAGTTCTGGGCTGGAGAGTTCACAGCACCACCCCAGAACTCCCACAAACTGATAGAAATGTGTTAACGCAACAGAAGAGTAACGTAAAAATGATGATGTTTGCAAATATTTACAAAGTTGAACAGATTTGCACAACACTTGATTAAGGAATAGGGGAGAAATTAAAAGACGCTCTCTGCTTGTCCTGGAGGGGCATCCTACCTAGTTAGTGGTTAGAATAAAAACTGTATACAATTTAATATAAGACAAAACTTCTAGTGAACAACTAACACGTCTGTCCCCTGCTGCAACACCAGCAGGCTCTGATTGGGAGGCAGAGGGCATAAAAATCATACCCAGTGCCTCCAGAATCTTCCAGCTTAAAGCAATATTTCTTAAGTTTCCAAGCACTCCTTTTGCTCCTAGATAAGAGTCCCATAGGGGTCTGACTGTTCAGAGACCATGTTTACATACATTGCGACTCCTCTTCTGTCAGCCATGGCTGTTTCTCGCCAAACAATAACAGTTTTTTTAAAAAAAATGTTGACTACAATGCTATATTCCCTTAGGGTAATATGTTGGGTAATATTTACATCTCCAAATATCAGGTCACAATCCCTATTATATGTTGAAGTTAGAATGATAAGTTATCATATGCTTTGCATATCAGAGCTGGTATCACCTTTCCCATAGGGAATGCTGCCTGAAATTACCATATTCCCAAAGGTAAAATGCATATTTTCTTCAAAATGCATTTTTTTTTAATGACAACATTGTAATGCATTTACTTATTTAAAAATAAAAACAAAACATCAACACAGACAAAGATTCTACACTAGCTCAGAAACAGTGGACTCAACGACTGGCAAGTTAAAATTAGCCATCCACCCTGTCAAAGATACAGAGGGGTCTCTGCTAGTGTTTAGATTAAAATAATTTTCTAAGTTATAATCTGGGGTATAAAACATAAAACTGTTTTTTAATGACCTTTTTTTTTTTTTTCTTTAAAAAACTCTGGCAAAGAAGTATCTGCTCTAATTCAGCATCAGTCAGCTAAAAGGCAAAACTTACTTTAAACGAAGTGCTCCAGTGAAACTCAAGTTCGAACCATATGAGCCAAATCAACAGGGGAAGATGCTACTACGGTCTCGGATGGTGCACGTTGCCCCAGTGTCTCAGCCTGAATTTATTATTAACTAAACCAAAACAAAACAAAAAAACAAAACAAAACAAAAAACCCAACAAAGAAAAAAAGCCCAACCAAACAAAACCCAAAAAAGAACTGCTGGTAAGGATTCCATTTTAATCCTTTTTAATACTGTTCAGAAATGCTTTACCAGGGAGGAGACGTGGGCAAGGCCTGGGGCAGGAAAGGCATGCTCTCTACCGGTCTCATTGCTATATTTAAGGGACCAGCTAACGTCATGGGTGTGGGGAGGTTCATGGGAGACGTTATGGTGACTGGGTGCGCTATGTTCACTGGAGCGGTTACTGGGGTAGGTAAATTGACTGGCGTGGTGAGCGTTAATGGAGATGTCATGGACAACGGACTGGTGATAGTTACAGGATGCCCTAGGTTCATCGGACTGGATATATTAACTGCACTTGATACATTTACTGGACTTCTCATGCTCATTGCAGCTGCCACTGTGACTGGGTTTGTGATAGTCCCAGAAGCCACAGAGGACGTTATATTGAATGGAGTAGTAAGAGTCACAGGCGTAGTAGCAGCAGTGGAGGTTTGGCACAAGTTAGCAGCTTCTAAAAATGAGACACAAAAAGACAAAAAGTTTTTAACACATAAAAAACCATGGACAAGATCCAAAAAAACCACACAAAACAAAACCAAAAACCAAACAAGAACAGGTACAAATTTTGGAATCATTTTCTTTAGGAATTATTAGCAAGTTACAACTGTTAACATTCTATAGCCTACAAGAAACACAAACTCTCATGCAGTTCATTTCAATTCAATATTTCTTCCTGAGAAGCGTGGTTGTCTTATAAAGAGGGTTTTGATGTTCATAAAAACAGTATCGCACAATAAAAAAAAAATCCTTCCAAGAGGAACATTATAAATAGAGGAGAGAGTGTACATACCGAATGGTACGTACTCTATAGCCTTCTCAAAGGTGAACTGACATTCTGTGAAGGTTTTAAAAAGTCATTATTAGGGACTGATAAGCAAAGCTCGTTTCAATATTTACCTGCTTATTTCAGTCTTAATTATTGCTACTAAATTGCTCCACTGATCACAGTACTTCTACTTAGCCATGTTGACAGCTACCCAGTCAGCACATCCCTCAGCCCCCATGATCTCCTCAGCTTCCACGTAAGCTACAGCTCCACACCAAGCTGGGTTGTTTTGCGGGGTTTGGGGGTTGCTTTTTTTTTTTCCCACTTTGTTTTGCAGTAAGCAGGAATTAAGTGCCGAACGAGGAAGGCCCAGGAGGCCGGTGCCAGGCCATGCTGCCGGTGGGCTCCAGCAGGGCTGGGCACTGGGGCAGCGGGCAGTGGCAGCGCGGGCAGCAACAGTGTGGGCAGCGGGGCAGCAGCAGTGCAGGCACCGGGCAGCAGCAGTGCAGACACTGGGGCAGCAGCGGTGTGGGCAGTGGGCAGCGGGGCAGCGGGCAGCAGCGGTGCGGGCAGTGGCGGTGCGGGCAGCGGCGGTGCGGGCTCGCCAGGCATCCATCAGCACCACCTGCCGGCTACCGCACCAGGCGGCTCCAAAAATAGAAGCGGGGAAAGGGAAGGGATGACTGCTAGAGAAATGGACAAAAAGATACTCTAGGTCAACGCTACGGCGTGTCTGGTTCCACATTTGTAGGGTGGGACACCAAGCTCGGTCTACACCCACGTTTCAGCAGGTAAGCCAGGAGCAAAGAGTCCACTCTTGCCACTTGGGCAATACAAATGCACCAAGACAGAGTTAACTTTGAAAGCAACATTAGCCCCATTCAAGGGTTACTGTTGGTTCTTCAAAGTCCGTATCTAGGAGAGGGGGAAAGGAAGGGAAAGAGTAAAAAAAAAAATAAAAAAAATTGTAAAAATAAATAGTATTAGACTAAAAAAATCCCATATAGCGTTGTAAAGCCAGCGCAAGCGGTGGCACTAGCACAGGAGAATCAGCATGGAAGGAGCGGCACATCGGCATGGCGCTGACTGGTCTAGCTTCACCTTCCAAGCACCGACCACGCAACGCCCCACCCCACCCCTGCCCCCTCCCCAGCGAAGTCAAACTGACATCACCCTTCTGACAACACCCCACCACCCACCTCCCGCACCCACCACTGCCCAGACCCACTGTGTCCGTTCAGGCATATTCAATACCCTCAGTAAGAAAGGGAGGGAAGAGGGAACAAGACATAGGAAGGAACAAGCAGAAAAAAAGTTCTCAGAGATTTTTCTAAATCTGACACCCCTTCGCTTCATCCATTTAGCAGCCTGACAATATTTGCTATTTCTGTTATCACTGCATTTTAACATGACTAAGCTGCTTCTATACTGTCTGATCAGAGAATTCCATTCAGTATCAATCAAGGTGAAAGGAGCTAGCAGCCTAATACACAAACAAGACCTAGGGAAGAAAGAGAGAGTGAAGAAACTGAAAGGAAGCTTAGGAGAAAAGGAAGAAAAAAAGGCGAGTCAAAAACATTTACTACAAAAAACAGCTAGTGAAAGCCAGTAAGTGGTCACTAAGAACTTCTAAAACATGTAATCCACGAGAGTCACATAACAGGCGTTAGAAATCAGACTGTTCTGACAAGAATAAGCTAGCAGTGATGGGAGACTTTAAACTACTATACAGCTAACGTCACTAAACTGAAGCAATCTGGTCTCTGCAAAACGGACACGCTGACCAGCAACAGGAAGCTATTCAACTTCAGTTACAGCAGCACAGGTAGATGGAAGCTGTGAGCTAGCAATAATGAAAAACACTGTCACTTCTTAGCTAATTTTGTAAAGAAAAAATCCAACAGACAGAAGAGTAAGTTCTACGAGTTCTAGAAAACTTTATGCAAAGACAGTTAGGTGATGATACAGCGAATGGAATAAATTGGGAGAGAAAAGATGAAAGGGACAGAGGAAGCACCCACATGCAAACTGACGATGATGCAACGACAGAGGCTGGGGGGTGTGTGTGTATATATAAATGTATATATGCACACAAGTTAACAACTGGTAAATATGCATAAACACAGCTAAAAACCACATGCAAGCCAGAAAAACACACTCTCGCCTTGGAGCAGACACAAACATCCCTCTCTAATTGATGACTGCTACGTACACGTTCAAGCACAGAGACCAAACGGAAGCAAGTAATAAGGAATTCATTTACAGCAGCGTAATTTTGGTCATGTTCTCCTCCTGCTAGCTTTCAGCTATTACTTCTGACACCAAGCATGAAACTGTCATGTAAGCCATCCTCTTCTGGCATCTGAAACTCCCTATGTAACTGTGAACTGCAGCATCGTACAAAACCAAGACCGTAAGTATTGTTTTGTTTTACCTTTCTTCCTCGCTTTGACGGCCTCTTCCCATAACCTCAGGGTCTCTACCTGCTTTCCCGGCCAACTTGTTACGTGCTGCTGCTGCTGCTGCTGCTGCTGCTGCTGCTGCTGTTGCTGCTGCTGCTGCTGCTGCTGCTGCTGTTGTTGCTGCTGTTGTTGTTGCTGCTGCTGCTGCTGCTTCTGATTGCTGGTCTCTTCACTCATGCATGCTATGCCAATCAAGTAAGAACACAAATTCACCTTGAAAAGTTACTGTTTTCTGCTGAGATGACAAAGGCTTCTTCCGTAAAGAGCGTGTGGAATCTCGCAAGATTCCAAGAGCAAAAATCACAGAGGTGTTTAAAACCATATCATTAATCCTGTGTTCTATAAAACTACTTTTCCAAGATCTAAAAAACAAAACGTACGTCAATAACATCTGCTTTCACTGCCAAAAGTGAACTTCCTTTCCGATTATTATGTTTGTATTTTAGGAAGAATGAAGACTACAATGAGTCTCTAGAACTCAAGCTGGTTAGCCGATTCCACTTTTTCTAAACTTCAGCTCCAGTTTCAAAAAGAAAAAAGCCTTTTTATTGCAAGTATGACAACATTTTCAGTTTACCTTCACATCACAGAACAGCACTTTACTACTCTCTGGCCACATTACAGCTCATCATTTCCACCTCTAACAACTGCTGTAAATGCCTCACGTGAACTGGCTTAGCACCACCCGGCTGGCCTGAGAAGCCAGAGCTGTAACCCTATGCCTTGAAAAATACTTCACATCCACATTTCGTATTAAACTCAACAATCAGGCATTTTAGACGTTCCCAGCACCTTCCAATTATCCAGGAGTAACAGGAACTGCGAAGATGTTGTAAATTAATACTGTTTAAAAGGCTTTAATGACAACTGTTCCTCATGTAGCACAGTGTTTCCAAAGACATTCCTTACTTCTCCCTCTTGATTCCTCTGAAAACCCGCCTTATATCACTAACCACGTAGGGTAACTTCAGTTACAGGTATTTTAATAGGGAAGATTTGAAAGCCAAGCCTCCATTCGCTTACTAGCCACTCCCAGGTTCAGGCTTCGGCACTTCCAGACAGTTTAAGGCTAGCAGGAACTATTACAAACATCTCACTCAAACTCCTGCACACCACCAGTCCAACACCACTAATGCCCAAAACGTATCAGGGCTGGATTTAAACGCTTTTCTGGACGCTTTTCTGGTCAGCCACTGCCAGAGGCAGGAATCACTGAGCCCCAGGCTCAAAGCTCAGAGAAAGCAGAGAAATTTATCTCCTGATTTCGATGAGCTTCAGATGAGGCTTCAAACCTGGAACTTGGCAGATCTTACTTAAAGATTCTAAACTCTCCAGAACCATCTGCTGGACTTTCGGGCCTGTACAGTTTGGGAAGTAGGATTGGGCTTAGGAGCTGAGAAAACTTGGGAACTCTTTTCTTGAAGTTAGTCTCACAGACTGCAGGGCATTCCTACAGGATAAGAGCACAGCCTAGCAGCAAACCACTTCCACATATGCCAATTCTTGAGCTGAAGAAGATCCTGTTATCCAGTATCTATTTTTAACAGGCGTGAATACCCGGACTGATGGGTATGTTCTTGCATTTTAACGCAATCAAAGGCAATTCCCTTTGCAAACACATTGTTATTAGAAATGTTTTTAAAACGTTCACCTACTTTTATTGATGCCTTGTTTACAGGTATTACAGTTGATACTTTGGCTCTGCCCGTGTGTCTTTAAGTGGCTGGTGATATATGCTGCACTCAGAAGTTTACCACAGATATTACACGATACCTTTCCTTCATGGCGCACCATGTGTGTCCGCAGTCTGTCTTTGGTGGCAAAGGCAGCAGTGCACGTCTATATGAAGGACAACAGTTACACTTGAAGCGCAGACAGCATCATTACAGTATGAATTACATGCCCACTGTAAGCTCAGTTTACCTCGTGGGTGCAAACAGTATCCTAAGCATACTGACGACCTTAAGTTTTACCTGTACTCACAGAGAAACCAAATTTAAACTATCACACAGAGGCTGAAAATGGAAGTTGGCTCCTGAGACAATCAGGACAGAAATCATAACCTATGCCACTTGAACTTTCTTAAAATAGCAGGTTGCCTTACCTAGCAAAGCAAGAGGTAGCTTATTAATAAGAGCCTAGAACAGGCAATGTTGTTTTCTGATACAATTTTACCACACAAATACGAACCTGATATCTTAAATTGCTCAATTACTTCTGTTCCCATCCAAATTGGAACAAGGAAACGAAACCTTTTTCTCATGCTATTCTTTTTACACAAGACTTTTATTTAATATGATGAGTCACTAAAACACAGGCTGGAACAAGCGTGGCTATTCCAAGCAAAACAGTTAATTGTTCAAGGGCAGTCACGTTGTTTCTCTTATGCTCAGCCATCAACTTACGACAGCTTGCTTTCACCTTCCAGCAAAATAACGGATCTAGAAGCAACTATTCCAATCCATTTTAAATGGACATACTGGGAAACACGTTTAAATTGAATAGGCTAAGAAACATATTGCATACATGACTCCAGTAATCAGCACTGAGCTGAGGATGCTGCTACAATCCTACTACTAAGCTAAGCATATCGTAAAACAGAGCACTTATGTTGTCCTCCAAGTAGGCAAAAAGCCTCTAATCTCTCCCAAAAAGTAGCCACAGCATCCTTTTAAACTGCCTCTACACTTACATCAGAACTACAGGGCTGCTGCTATGTAAGGCGGATGCGACTTTAGTCCTAAACTTGCTCTTCAAAGAGAAGTCCAGGAGCAAACACAGTTCTGGAAAGATTATTCACCTGAGATTCTAAGGATACAATAAGGTATTGTTCTTAATAAATCATTTTAGCCCTTACTTGGCATTTGAAGGGTCTCTCTGTTGAGTGAACATGTTTAACGTGACAGCTTAAATGATCAGGCCTGCAAAGAAAGAGAGGAACAGAGAAGAACACGCATACTGTTACAAAGACATAGCAACGACACCTCAGCTAGCAGCGCCCAACGCTGCGCTGCTGACCCCCTGCAGCCCCCATCCCTCTGCACAGCAAGCACAAACACGCTCCCCGCACCTACGCGGTGGCTTTCAGCTAGAGTAACATGTAGTTACGCTGAGACCCAACCTGCAGTTTAAAACTTAACGGTGTTCTTCTCACACACCCGAAAACGGTACGTGTGGTCGTACCTTGGGTAACGACCAACAGCTCTACAGGTTGAATTTTTCTCTGCTGCAAGCGCAGATGAGGATACAGCCAGCAGCAATGTGAGCTCCCCCACAATGCTCTGTCAGCACGCCTCAGCCTTGCTACCAGACACGGAGACGGCTTGCCTGCCGTGCCCCATCCGCTCACCGGCCTCGGCCAAGGCTGGTAACGGGGCTCCGTGGTCACCACCCGCGACACGGACACGTGTCCTTCGGGACCTGGATGAGGTCGCGAAATCATTTCAGAACACTCCCATAAAAGAGCGACCGCTTTTGGCCACTGCCAATCTGGCTCGGATCGAGACCCACACCCCGGAGGTAAACAAGGCTCTTTATCCCCTCACCAATATTCTAAGATGTCTGGTTCTCCTAGCCCCTCGCTATGATAGCTTAACCCTTCTTGGTTATGAAAAGCCAATACGTGAGCTCGCCTGGGATTTTCTACATGGTACCTCGAGAAGCCTTTTCCACAAACACCACAGGTGTATGGTTTCGTGATGCCACCCTCGTGAGACCTCACGTGGTAGGTCATGCGATCCTTTCTCTTGAAGCGCTGATTGCAAATTGGACATTCAAAGGGTTTTTCATCTGAGTGGGACAGCTTGTGCCGGTTGAGGTGGTAGACATCCCTGAAGGCCTTTCCGCACATCTCACAAGCGTGGTTCTTCTTCACGGGCTTGCTGGGCTTCTTCACCGTCTGAGTCACTGCCATGGCCGTGGCGCCGGCACTGCTGCTGGGGTTGGTGGCAGAGGAAGACGTAGTGACTGTGGAGAGGATGCCTGCGATAGTCGAAACCAATGAACTTCGGCTGTTGTCACCAGCGATGGTCGAGATTAGGGGCACCATTGTGGTGGGAGTTTTCTTTGGCCGTGACACTAACTTTATCCCTGTGTGGCAGGACTCGTGACGCCTCAAATGGTAGCTGTCCCTGAAAGCTTTGCTGCAGTAAGTGCACACAAAGGAGGTTTTAGGTTTTTCCTTTTTAATCCCAACAATAGCATCCTTTAACGTTTCTGGTGCAGGCTGAGGTTTCTGCGTTATTGGTAAGGGCAGAATCGGCTTCTGATCGGGTGGCTCAACAGCAGAGCTCAGGAGAGGCAACAAACTGTTCTGTGCTGCCTGCTGTTGGTGATGTGAGGCTTCGTGTGCCTAAAACCAAACATTCACACTTAAATTCTATTGATGGGTGCCCACTCTGACACGGTGAGAACATTTACAAGCTACAGGAAAGCACATTCTAGACCAAAAGCCATCGCAGAAACAGCTGGAAAAGGCGACATAGTTTTGGTTTTCGGACAGGATAAACCGCTCGCGCTTTAAACGCATTCGCTGTGCAGATTCTGTGGCAAGTGTAGGAAGGCACACATCATAACAATCAAATAATTATTACGTTTCCGGAGGGCAACACTTCTTATGGAAAACAACTCGGCGCTTGTCAGATCTTTTACTAACACAGCGTTTGATCTTTACATAACAGATAACCTGTTTTGCTAACGATCGTATCAGATGCCACCTTGGGACTACCTTTGGAGCGCACGAACGTACTGATGGGAGTTGCAAAATCACGCCCCACCTTTAAGCCGAGCCCAGCGCACGTTGAGAACTGCAGCCACGGAGCGCCAGGATGCGATAAGGCATCTTCTTTAAACAGCGTGTTCCTACCAGTGTGTTAGCGCTGAAACCAAAGCAGCTTGAATCGAGAGCTGTCTAAAGCCACTTTTCTATATTTAGCAGGTTCCTGCTGCATTTATACGCTGACCGCTGCGTTCTTTGCGTCTGGGAACTAATAAGAATAGCGACATGTTCTTTTTCTCTCCATCAGCATTTACTTTGTGATAGGAAGAGAAGCTAATCGATAAGCACTGGTAGACATCTAGAGATGCTGCAGAACACAGCTGGGGGGGGCAGTTGGAAAAAAAAAAGACCTGAAAGCTGTTTCAAAGCAGCTGATACCAACTGACAACTACAGAATCAGCGGGTGAAGCCGAAGGGCAAGGACAGAGCGGGACCCCCCGAGCGTGCCGTGGCAAGCACCGCTCAGCCGAGCTGCAGCCTGCGCTGCTGCGGGCTGCTCCACACCACGCTCCTGTTAGGCGCTGTTTATTCTACGGCAGAAAACACTGTTATTAAAACTCACCCAGTCAGACTGGGACAAACCCCTGGCAGATACAAATTTAAAGTGGTGTAGAAACCACACAGACCAATTCAGCCTAATGGAGCATTAAAATAAACCACTCCAGCACCTTAAGCCAGTTCAAGCGCGTCTGTATCCAAAGATGCGCCTCAGTCTCATCAGACCCGTTTTAAATCAGTCTCGCTCTTAACGCAGCCTGCCAGCTCTGAAGCTGAGTTCGGGGAAACTTCCATTCCCATCAGATCAGCAGTGCAGCCTTCCAGCGCTTCCTCCCTACGGCTTCCTTCACCAAATAACACGACCTGAGGCTGTAAGAGCTGAATAAAACGCTGCGCTGGCCTGCATCCCCCAACTTGTCTACTTTTACACTGGTTGAGGACGGACAGCTTTACAAAGCGCGCTCAGGCTAACACTCCTCCTACGTGAATCCGTCTCCTCGCATCCTTTGGAGAAATCAGTATTTCTACAAGCTGACTTTGGGACTTTTTCTTAGTTGCATCCCAGCTCCGGCCGCCGTGCCTCTCCCCATCGCAGCCACCTCGGTGCGACCCTCCCGGGGCTGCAGGCGGGCGCCCGCCTCCTCCCGCAGCCGCACAAGCCCTGCATCACTTTCACCACGCTTTTTTCAGGAGCGTGATGCCGGTGATCTTTGGATAAAAGCCACCGGTGGATACAAACACTAACCCACGTGGGCAGGAATACGTGCTCCCTAACACTGCGAGCCTGCCTGACAGGAAAACGGCTCACGGGAGAAAGCCCGGATTCGGCGTGATGACGGGAGACAGAACCTGTGGGAATCGTTAGGAGCCAGGACAGCCCGTCCGGTTTTATCTGCGCTTTACGTCCCATCTGTGCCGAAGCCTGGGATGCAACAGGTACGCCGGGCATCACCGCAGCGCCGGCCGCAGCAGCCGCCCCACGCAGCAGCGATCGCCGCGGGGTCGAAGGCGGAACGCTCCCGGAGGCTACGCTGCTGCGTCAGGGCAGGGCACAGGCTCCAGCGTCTCCGTTCGACTTCTGCCTGACTTCAGCGACAACTGTGGCTTTTCCACCTTTTATTTGCTGTGTTTTTAAAGAGCGGCTGAGACATCTACATCGCACAGAAGGAACAGAGTACGTACAATAAGCATCGAAAGTACAATATTAAGCAAGTTGTGCACTTCAATACAATTTTAATTTTAAAAAATTCTTAAATGTTTTACAGCCAACTTCAAGTAAGCATTAAACAACGTTGTTAAACTGCATCAGAAGACACTTCAGAGCACCTAAGGATAGCTCCAGAGATACAGTTTCAAAGGCAGAGCTGGCAGATCGGATAATAGAGAGCCCAAATCCTTTGGACAAGGTTCAAACTTTTGCAGTTTATTGGTATTTTTAAGCCTTAAAGAATCGCCAGCACTTCAAGGCAATGATGCACTTGCTCCTACAGCACCGACAGAGACGGTGGATGTAAAACAATGTATATTCATCAGGCTACGCCGCCGCTGCTTATGTAAGCCTGCTTATCTCGGCTCCCAGATAGCCGGCGTCATTAGCAGCGCTGCCTCTCTAACAGCCCTCTCCGCAACAAGCGGCGTGCCTCAGTTTCCACGGGCTGCTTGCCTTAAAGCTTTTTAAAAAAGGATCAGGCGGTATTTTTTTTTAACTTGCTGCTCGAGGACGGGGGACAGCACCTGCTGCACGCCTCTCGCGAGTCGTTTTTATTCAGGCACAGAGCACGGTTTTACTTGACCTGGCATTCACGTCAAGTCAACATTTTTGCGATATTTTGATCGCCTGGGACAGGCTCTCATGCAGAATACCCTCGTTCCATCACTAGTTTTTTCTTTCCTGGGGGGGCAGTAAACAAAAAAACCCTGTAATTCGTGACTCGGAGTGGTAGGATGTGGCATTGTGAACTTCCAGTCCCGGAGGCTAAAATACTTTTGCGCTCCAGCCTTAATGTGAGAGCAACAAATTAGCATGAGTCATATCTTGAGCGCTCTGTTTGATGGATGATTCCTCCTCACATTAACAGATACAACTTTCACTTTCCAAGCAGATACTAACAGTGGTTTTCAAAATATGTATCTCAGGGACTAATAAGCGCCAAACAAGAGCTGCTTATTCAGTCTCACAATCGTTTCTTTAGAAAGATACAATCCATCAAAACGCCACCTAAACGCACCCAAACAACTTTATTTGGAAAGAGCAATTTACAGCCACAGATCCCATCGCTAGCAGGACTGAAATTCCGACATTGCAACCTCCTGTAAAAACATTTGGCTCAAAATTACAACTTTACACACCGTGTGTTAAGCTGTCCCTCAGAAATCCTGTCACAGCTGAAACTCGCGCTGGGTGCAACTCCCCCGGGGAGAATGAGCGTGTACGTCCCGTCACTGCGTTCGTTATTTAACTGATACCGGGGAGCGGGGCCGGGAGGGGCTCTTAAATCCACTTTTTGTTACTAGTTTTAACTAATCAGCTGGATGGCGCCTGACACGCTGTTGGCGAGAACGGGAAGAAGAAAAACCAGCGTCACATCAGGAGTATCTTAACAGCGCTTTCTGCTGGGTGCATCGGGATGCTCGCACCCTACATCGTTGCTTTTAACAAAATGAATCAAGAAACAATATTCGGCATTTATTATGAGGTCTTAAAGCTTTATTATTGGGGGGGGGGGGA
>Ga0065711_1043289_pt1 | contig 14811 bp, 7 predicted proteins | sample Hoacrofraction12_FD_59098 | JGI IMG/M metagenome (GOLD analysis project Ga0065711, IMG submission 59098) | Hoatzin crop microbial communities from Cojedes, Venezuela - Epithelial fraction 12 v2 (version 2) | ecosystem: Host-associated > Birds > Digestive system > Esophagus > Crop | place... | reverse complement strand
TAAAAAAAATAAGGCTTGATATTTACTTTTTTTTTTTTTTTTTAACTGCTTAATTATTAAATATAGGGCAGACCTTCTCCCGGACAAGAATGGCAGAACATTGTAACAACACTCCCATCATCTTGTGTGGATTCCAAGTGACCGAGTTGGCTCTGCAAAAAAATTACACAGATAGGTCTCGAAAACAGAAACTTAACCTGAAGCAGTCACCTTTGTTTTCTGCTTTCAGCTGGAAATGCATGGAGTTTTGACCATGATGATTTCACTATGGAGATTGTTACTGTCTCAAGTGTCTTCTTTCCCAGCTATACTGTCCAGGAAAGGAATTTTTCATGCATTAACATTGCAATGTCAGTCTTCTGATTAGTTTATATTATTACTAATACCAGCTAATTAGTTTCAGACTATGCTGATTAGCTGATATAGTAACTTTGTCCCCACAAGACTCTACTTCTAGAAATAACACTAGTAAAACTAGCAAAAACATTTGATGTGTTATATCAATTCAAGGTACTGATTGGGGGAATGCAGTGTCAGAGAATTAATGGAATAATACGTATTCTGGGAGGACACAGTTCTTTATTGAACTGGAAAAGTAGAAACAAAGGAAAAGACACTCCTCATGCTTATCTGCTTTTCCAGTTAGAGCCACAAGAGGCCTTTTCTGTACTATCTTGTCAAGCCCATGGACTGTTAAAAAGGCTATAAAACTTTGTATGACAATCCCACCATTCTGTATGTAATGCTTAAAACTTTTTACATGTAAACATAGGTGGATGCACAAGATCACCTATTTTACTAGCCAAACAGATGAGATGTTCTGTATTTTTAACATACTATGCTAGACAGTTTAATTATGATACTAAAATAAATGTGCCAACATTGCACATCCATTGATCTCTTCACCCTAAGCAATTAATTACCAAATGTCCCCTTGATTCACTGTGTGTTCCAGAGAAGGAAAGGGTGTGATCGTATTTCACAGACTATGCTTGTGTTCTTACAATGCGATTGAAAGAAAATGCAAAGATATTTCCTCCTCTTCTACACCCTGCTCTCAGAGGACACAAACACAACCACTGTTACTCTGTTTTGAGCAACACAATGACTCCTTCATCCCAGTCTCAGGAGCACTAATTCCGTAAAGATTCCAGATACGATTCCAACCTCTGTCTGCGCTGGGTTAGACCATGGCACCCCTCAGCCAAAAGAACAGCACAGCCTGTGCTGTACCTGGGGAGCTCAGCACCCCTCTAAAACCTCCTGCTCAGGCAGTGCAGTATATAGCTCAGACTTAAGGGGGTAATTATCTTTTAAAAAATGTCACAAAGTTCAGATGGAGTAATCAAGAAACAGGAATTAGTATAACAGCTTGTTTCCTTTTGACAGAGCTGTGGTTTCAGTTTAGGGCATTCATTTAACTTCCAGGGTTCCAGGCAAAGTCTATTTCAAGCCATTTTTGCAAGGAGCGTTAGGTTTATTTTAGCATGAAGACGTCACTCTGTACCCCATGCAGTCAGCCAGCCATCAGCTATCCCACCGCAGGCAACCCCAGCTCCGCGCCATGGCAGCACACCAGCCCGTGCATGCCCATGTCACCCAGCAGGCCGAGCCTGTCCCCAGTGCCAGCAACAGACCCCAGCTGGGGACTGGGGTGGGCAGCTGTGCCCTACACGTGGGCCCTGGCCCATGTTTGAAGATCTGTACAGCTGACTAGAAGACAAATAGTATCACGCTTCATTGCCTGACGTTTTCTGTATTTGCTTAAGATTACGGCCTTAATTAGTGCCTCTGGGTTGACCTCAGGTCAAGAGATGTGTGCCAAACTACTGTGACCAAACCTGTGTGGCTGAAGGAAAGTATTTTACAATGCTGACCTCATTTTAGACATGTTGCCATAACATGAGTGACTAGCAAATTGGACTGGGCAGAGGCTGACACGATCCTGCCACTTCAGAGTAGTCCTGCCATGCCACACACTACTGGCCCTGCCACGGAAGGGTCCATGTGTTTTTTCTACCAGTCCTTCTGTACATTATTCTTTATGTTGTGCTTGTTCTTCACTTACTGTACGAGATGCCCACCACCAGCAAAGTTTGGTTTCACTAAGGAAGAGCATTGCTCACTGTTCTCATTTTAGGCCTTTGCATGGTGCCCACATGCAGCACGGTTGACTCAAGGAAGGAGCTTGGTGCTAATTTGACAGTACATGGGTAGAGCTTGTTTCAAATCTTTTCTGCTTCCCTGGAAGCTGGTATCTGCAATGATGGCAAAGATCTTATGTCTCTGATTCTGCATTGCTTTTCTGATTTTTATTCAGACAGGCAACCTTTTATGATACGGCAGTGTCAGAGGAAATCTAGAGCCAAACACACCCATGGGGTTACAAACATTGCATCTTCTGCAGACTACAGCCTTGTCGTCACTGGGGTATGGGAACAACTGTGCCAAAGACCGCACACGGGCCTCCTCCTGCGTCTGAATTGTAAGGGCTGGGGTGAGGGTCACACTCTCACTCTGCTATCACTTCCAACACAAATGCTTTGCCTTTTTAAGTTTAGTTCGATAATTGGTTTAATACAGGCTGGCTTCTAGTCTAGGTGGGCGCCTTGGTCACCTGGGTTATGTGCTTGGGGGCACACATGCACTCTTTTCTGCAGACTGCACTCTGGTCTCTAGAAGAGCTTCGTGTCCCTCCATGTCACCAACTCATGAGCCTCTGTGTCCTGAGATGTGGTGAGTATCTGTGACTTTTTCTGGCCTTCATGTAAGTTCCGTCAGTCTTCTGTCCGGCACCATAGAACTGTGCCAGCTCTGTGCTATCTTAGTCCTTTCCAGCCTTACAGGCACTGAAATTTGCCCCTAAAGATTGCTGCTAATTCAGTCACTACCACGTGTTCCTCTCCTTGTTGTATACACGCATATATTTATGTGTATATATACATAAAAGCAAGACAAAAACAAGCATATATATAGATATTATAAACTTCCATTTACAGAACACTCATTTTCAGGCAGAACATATATCTTCTTAATTTTCTGGAAATAACTGCAAATATCTTTCAGGAGAGAATCTCTGCAAATTCCCACCATATCATGGCTTCCCATCATAGGTATTCATGCTCAAGCACCTTCTCTGGATTCCGCATTTCTCACTGCTATTCTCAAAGCCCTGCGTTTCAAAGCTTGTCTAGTACTCACACTTTGTTTTTAATTCAAATCCTCCTTCACTCATTCCCCTACTTAGGATCCCTTCAAAGCTATGCATAGAACAATCTTGCTTCCTTTTTGCCAAACAATATCCTTGTCCTCCTTCAAATCTGCTGAAAACTTACCTTTCACTCAGCTCTACATCACTGTTTTCTTCTGTAGCATTGTTTCAGTCTTCCTAGAGTGAACCTTTCCTGTCTGTCTTCCTTGTGTTTAACCTAGTGTTTAAACCTCTTATTGCAGCATTTTCATCTTTTCATGCATTTGTGAAGTGTCACGCTCCTCATGAAATAAAGTATTACAAATAAGGACCAAGTAGTACCTTTCTATTCCATTCAATTTATGACGATGCTTTCGGGACATTAAGAGTCCACCTCCCCAGGCAGCCTGGAAGAGATAGAAAAAAGAGAAGACTCATTGTTTTGGACAAGCCTAAGATGTCTTAATTTACTCAGGACCTAGAAATAAATATTTAACTCAAGACAAAACACTTGTAAACAAAAATCCTCTTTTGCCTGAATAACAGCACTTCATTTAGTTACTTACATCTACATGGAGCCAGAGGTTATATTTTTCACATATATCTGCAATCTCCTGTATTGGATCAAAGGCTCCATATACTGTTGTGCCTGCAGTTGCATTTACAAAAAGAGGAATGTGACCCTACAATAAAAATAAACACATTAAATACAAAATGCACCTTCTTCCAGAAAAAGAAAAGTATGTGAAAAACGTTTTAGAAATGTCGCTATCCCATTTTCCAGCTTAAATTTTTTTTTTTTCCCCATGTGAAAGGTATAGTAGAAACTAAAAAATTGTATACAAGGTAGGAACAAACTCTGGTTTTATTATACTGTATCTTCACAAAATTAACTAGTCAGAAGGTGAAGAATACAATTTTGTCTAGTATCTTCCAGTGAGGAGATTCAAACGTCCTAGTAGAAGACTGGCAACAGTCAAGTAAAGTTAAGACTTTTACAGAAGTATAAAGGAAAATTAATTAAATGTGATTTGTAAGTTGTGATTTGAAGGCTTGAAGTCTTTATCTACTAATAAGCAGAACAAAGCAATCCAAAACAAAAGCAATAAAAGTGTAACAATCAGATCAAAATGAGACAATTTTGAATTAGATGAAATAAATCTGAACTGCAATTTCAGAGTGCCCAAATGTAGGAGAGTTAAGAAATAAAAAAATAATCTTGATCTAATTTTGGTGGTCTTATACAAAATCAATTTATTTTTCATTGCATTGATTCCAGAAATAACAATTAATGCCTTAAAAAATTAAACTTACTGGCTACATTTACTAACCCTGCAGCCTCACACTTGAAATCTATGGGAACTTTTAGGACTTCAACAGAATTTTTGATGATTTTGGCTAAACTTGACAATTTGTATAAAAGTAGGTTTAGTGTCATGTTTTCATACTTTTTTCCACATAATTCCAAACAGAGAGTTATTTTTAAAGTCACAAAATACAGATGTGGTTGAAGAGTTAAAAACTCTTGTCTTTTAAACAGTAAATGGAAAACTTAGCTACACGTATAGATAATTCCCTCAACAACACATGAAGGCATAATTAGGAAGCTGAAAATATTATTATTATATTTATATCATTATAATGGTAGCTTTTAATGTTAACTCTCAGCCTTTGAAGGAAGAGGTAATTTTACTGAGCCAAGCATTTAAGCACTTATTTTTAAAAACACAAACCTTTTGTTTTGCTTCCAAAATTTTTGCCTCCAAATCAGCTGGTATTATTTTGCCTCTGTAATTATTGTAGAAACAGAAAGATAAAGAAAATTAAAGAGTGCATATGGAAATACTAGCTACAGTTGAAACAATTTAATAGGATTTTCTCAACAGGCCATTAGCAACTTGACACACTGTACCGAACCAGTCCTTAAGCACAATACAACACATTTAACAGATGAACATATTCAATATATCACAAGCTTAGCATTCATCCTACCTTTCATTGCATTTTATCAAAATCACATTGTCTGTTCCAAATCCAAGCGCAGCTCCAGCTTTCTTTATTGAGTAGTGACTCTGCAGCAAAACATACGCACAATTAATGGAGTGGTTGTTTAATGATGAAGCATCTTCACAACATACATCAATAAATTAAGAATTAGGAGAGCACTAAACTCACGTGTTCTGAGGTAAAGAGAACCAGTTTGGGGACTGCAGCCATGCCTTTGGTTTTGACTTCAGGGAAATACTTGTAGCGTGCAGCCATTATGCTGTACATGTTGGAGATAGCTCCTCCTGTGAGTGAATGAATAAATGAAGGAATAATAGAATAGTGATAATGAGAAAAAATGCACATCGCACTAAAGACATACAAGTCTCATTTGCATTATGCAGTGAAGGTGGCAATGAACTATGAAAAAATAAATCTCTGAAATGCATGGTCATCTGTCTAAACAGCACAGGGACAGACCCTCCAGAAAGTCATAATGATAGTTCAGATTTCCTATCCATCATCTCTTTTGATCACCAACATTTTATAACACATTCCTAAAGAGTTCAGCTTTCATCATGCTGCTTTTGCATGACAACTTCTTTGTTTTGGTGGTTTGGCTACAACTTAAAAGTTAAAATAAACGATTTATCCCATCTCGTAGATACAGAAGCAGATGCCTAAAAGGTAGGTTTCTACAGCTGAGCTAGCTATTCTAAGCTTCCTTATAGTCAATTAAGGGAAAGAGGCACTTTGCAAGCTATGATTCCGCTAGTCTATTTTGACACTTACTTTTGAAGAATCTGAATTGAGGGAAAGCACCTATTTCTCTTGGTTTACTGCTAAAAAGAGGCCAGGACAGGTAGCTCAGTTCTACGATGCAGACCTCAACATTCAATGATATGAATCTCCTCCACAAAGTCTAGGATAACTTATTCCTCTAATGTTTCTTCATCGACAGAAACACTGAGAAAGATCTGTATTTTTCTAGTAGGTGGGACTGGAGACGAAGCAAGTGTGCATTCCTGGATTTTATGTGGGCTGTTCCAAAAGGAGGTGGAATTGCCCTTCATCCTCTGAAACAGGATGGTGTTCCCCCCACACCCCAAACCCAGAAATGTGGAGTTCTGCTGGGCACCCACATTGTCCGTGTGTGAGCCCATGGCCTCCACACTGTTTTCCAGTCTTGTCTGCCACCGCCGACTGTCTTTATATCACCTTCGTGGGAGGACATTTTGTCTTGGTCTTCAGAGTCACACTTGCGAATTCAGCCAGGCTACGTCCCAGATAATATGTCCCAGAAAGTGACAGGCAGTCACAGTCTTTTGCTGACTGTGAGCCCAGATCCGCACTGAACGTGAAATAGGTCAGTACATGATCTTCTGGTCAGCAGGAGCTGTAATTGCTCAGGACGTCCAGAAATGAAACGCAAGAAAAGTGTGCCTAACCACGTACCAGAACTCATAGTCAAGTTTTAAAATCCTTGCCAGCCACGGTACATAGCCATACTCAAAGACTTCACTTCCCCCCCCAACTTTTGTGGGATGCTTAAACAAAGCTTGTACTTCAGATGGGAAATTCCTACTTCTAAGTAAATGGGCATTGTTTTGTGTTGCACATATTACAGGCATTCAGATATAGCTTATGTTTATTTTAACTTTTAAGTTGTAGCCAAACCACCAACACAAAGAGGAAAAACTCACCGGGTGAGAATATTCCATCACCATCTTTATTTGACCATCCAATAATCTCCCTCATCTTTCGCAGTGTTATTTGCTCCATGAGGACAAAAACAGGGGCAATTTCATAGGTAAACCTGCATGGATAAAGCAAACAAAACCAAATAAAAAAGATTAAATACAGATTCTAAAAACACACAATAAATTCCCATTATTACACAAATTACAAATTAGATTCTTTGTGAAAATGCATAAGATTCCTAAAAGTTTTCTTACAAATTAAGGTTCTGACATTGCAACCTTTACCTAAACAAAAATCGTCAACAAGATAATACTGGAAAACTGCGGTATTAGCTCTTTTGCAACTTTCTGTAGAACCAACATAAGACCTAATGCTCATCATCCTAGTGCTGCTGACTGCTGTACAAGATTGTACTACAAAACGTTTGTAGTACATTGTGCCAATTTCGCACTTGTGGAATAACATATTGCCAAATCCTTATGAAAACAGGGAACTTCACTGAGCTAAACACAATCATAATTCGAAGTGTTGAGCCAGGGCTTCAAAGTCTAAATACAATTAATTATGTGGATTTATTCTGTTGATGATCTCCAAGGACAACTTATTTCTACAATACCATGCAATCAATAACTGTCAAGAGTAATTATAAATGATGATTTTCTAATTACCAATTACAAAAAACAAGTAAGCAGTAAACTATCGTATCCGCCTAATGGGGGCAAAAAACATTTCATAGTCCGGTGTGCCCTGATGTCACAGACAGATGTGTGGATGGAAAGTGACAGCCATACAACCATTTTTGGTGATCAAGGTACATGGATAAATTGCTACTGCTGTAAACAAACTCTGCTTGCTGTGTATGCCAAAACAAAAACAAACAACAACAAAAAAAAGAGGAGGGGAAAAAAGGAAGCAGAAAGAAACTAAACAATCAACCCGTGAATTCCAAAGGAATCTATAAGAATATGACAGCCTGACACCTTGGATCTCACTGATGTCTTCCACGTGAATAATTTCGCCATAATGTAGGTGGTGTCTCTGAAACACTAAAATGACATTTTGAGAACAGGTATGGCAAACTTTAAAGAGACATGCGGTATGAAAAAGGGAACGTGTGTCTGAAAATCTTGTCTTTTATTTACAGCTACACAGGTTAGTTAAAATACTATTTTTTTCTACAATCCTGATGTGTCCTTAGCCCATCAGAGAAACACCACCACTATTTTTTAAATGTTCCTGTAAGATTAAACAGGGTTTGTAATTCAATTGATGTCATTGCTATTTTCAGAAGCCAAACTACTGATTATTTTGCTTTAAATATCCTTAGAGCTGTCAGAGACAGACAGTTGAACACTGATCTGAAGATTGGGTGCTGCCAATATTTACAAAGAGACAAAATCAATAAACCAGTTGGTGTCTGCTGGCAGTGGGAGGGTTTTTTGTTTTGCTTTAACCACTGCTAATCTAGGATATATTCCAATCTTTATTTAGGCAGAATGACCAAGCGAAGTCAACAGGAACTCAGCAGTGTATATAGACCACTGTAGTCTAATACAAGATGTGTTTAAGTCAATGTGATTTTTTCTGTCAGTTTAAACTAATTTTGAATTTTGTCCTCATCCTTACATACTTCCCAGAAGACTTAAAGGCTTGTATAAAAAATATATAACGTTAAGCAAGTTCTTTGTCTGTAAAATATCAAGTATTCACATGGGAAATTCTGCATATACTTAAATGCAAGTAAAAAAGTGCTTATTTATTTTATTACATAATTATTTTCTGAGTCTCCAAACACTGACAAAGAAGTAAGACTGCAGATAATTATAAATAGTAAGGCCAATGCAGCTATATTAGATGATGGCTATGATTTTAAAAATCACATCTTGCTAAAGTTCACTTATTTGTTTTAACCTTAAATGATTCTGAACAAGTGAGTTAAACACAGAAAACGTGTTCAGCTTGGAAGGAAATGTCCAGCTTTAGAACCAACCTTGTGACAAAAGATGCTGATTACATTTTTCATACAGTTACAACATTTACAGATATTTCTATTAATTAACTGAAACGGTCACAAATTTCAGCTCTTTACTAAACAGAATAAATGAATAGGTTTTTTGGTAGTGGCCAGTGCTGGCTTAATTCTGCTTTTACCTAAAGGCCAAATCGTTTTACCTGTTCTCCTGCTGCCAGTATGTAAAAAGCATCCTAAGAGTGAACATAAAGCATTTTACATAATTTTTCTGTTACATTTCCATAAGCATAAATGCATAATACTGAAAATACCAATACAATTCTCTCGTCTCGGATAACAGTGGGCACAAAGAGAATTTCCAGATAATATTACTGGTTTCTAACCTCAGCTGGCTGCTGCATGGTGATCCAATGTCCTGCACTATAGATGCTTAGAGCTGTATGAATAACGCCAACTTCTGAAATTTCCACCCTGAAGGTTTTATGATTAGCGACTGAGCTATGAACAGCACATCAATACATTATTTCCAAGCCAATGTGGGAAGCTTCTTATGTTTAATTTAATATATTGCCTTCACAGTGACATTTAAGTAACATTTCCTAGTGACAATTTAAAATTTTACGAGAGTACCAATGTTTTGATTACTCAAAATTCATTTGAGAAAGAAATCACATATTTTTTTTCATTTTTCACAAACATTTTAATTATTGTTTATAGGTGGAAAAGAAAACATGGCAAATGGAAAACATTCCCTACCATAATCCAGTGTTACTGTCGCTTGTGTGTTACGTGCTTGTACAGCTGAAATAGGTTAGAATAGTTTCTAGGTAAAGGTCAGAACCTGCTCTTCAGTGCTGGAACACTGCTCAAAACAAATAGTATGTGCCCCACAGCTCGCAGATACGATCAGGTTATTTTTAGTAACCTTCTCTGTCAGTTCTTTGAATCATATTCTACAAATAGCTTGCTTTAACCTTACTTGCAATTACTGCGTTATTTGAAAACATACCATGTTGACCTTGGTTTGCTGAAAAAAAAAGAGCAATGCATTATTTTGTATTTGCTAACCTCAGACAAGCAAACAGACACTCAACTTTCATGCTCGCATAGAAGTATTTTCCAGATATGTTCTTGTTTAAAGTACAAATGGATCAGAAACTAGCTTTACAGGACTAGCTATTGAATAATTTACTTTCAAAACCAAAGAAAGGCAAAAGTAACCATATTTTTTAAAAAAGTTACTCTTTCAGAACTGAATAAGTGAGTGCAATGTTCTTCATAATGATGGCAATATTTCATAATACTATCACAGTCTGCCACAGAGCTGAATTCTATTATGTCCTATCAGATTGGTGCAATTTCACTGCTTACAAAAGGATAACTAAGCTAGGAGACAGGAAAAGTTAGTGACAGGAAAAGGGGGTTGCAAAAAGTGACGCTCTCTGAAGTGTGTTTTTGTCCCAGAGGAACAGTATTTAAGCAAACTTATCTTTTAGAAAGGTAACCAGATTTGGTTTCGCTTTTAACTGTGGTGGGGCAAAAAAAAGCACTTTGCAATACTTGTTTTACCTTTAACATATATGTTGCTGGGTTTTCTCACAATCAGCTTTGATATCTGAACGTCTCGCACCAATTTTTAGCAAACAGAGAACTAATTGAGAAGACTGTTATTACAAAGAGCAGGCTGGATTTGGCTGGAGTACCTTATGTGTTTTTCTTTATTGCTAATGTCACAAACAGGCACAGCTCATCATCTACACAGAGCTACTAGTAATCAGCTGTACTTAATGAGCCATTTACTCACAGATATGCCAGTGAAAATACCGTTCATTTTCCAATCTGCAGATACATTCCCCGTGGTCTGTCAATTAGCAACGGACTACTCAAAACAGAGAAGCTTTAGAGAGAGCTTTAGAGTTAATACACCTCCAAGGCAGACTAAAACAGAAGGCAGTCTGCTACCTGCCACGCATTTGGACTCCCATCTCATTTTTGAGCGCATACAAATCAATATATAAATAACAACTGGCTAGAAGGTTTTTTGGTTCGGTGGGGTTTTTTTTCATTAATTACACTCTCTTTACTGCAGAAATTAAACATAACACCTTGCATTTACATCTAACTTTCACTAATTCTGAGGTCAGGAAAAGTTAGGAAATGTTTCCTCATTGTTACCTTCCAGATGTAAAATTTTACCGTTTTCATACTTCCATTTATTTATTAAAACACAATTTTCATAAATCTTCGACCAATTCCTTCACTAGCATCAAACTGGTTTTCAGTGCTGCATTTTTCATGTTTCTGAAGACACCGGGAAGCCCCCCCCGCACCAGCACGCCAGCGGGAGCAGGTGCTGCCCCAGGCTTGCTGCCTCCGAAGCCAAGGGGAGCGCAGGCAGCGCAGCTCCACACGCCTCGCGTTCCGGCGCTGACACGCGGGTAGCCGCCGGTCACCCGGCCCGGGGGCAAGGCTGCTTACATGTTGGTGTTGGCCGCTGACGTCAGCCACTCCCCAGCCAAGCCGATGACGTCCAGCCCGGTGGACAGCTGGTTGAAGAAGCGCGGGTGGCCTGCGGAGGGAGCGGAGAGAGGCTGGGAGCGGCCCCGCCGGCCCCCCAGCCCTCCTCGGGGCGGAGAGGAGCCCAGAGGGGTGCCTGCGGGAATGGCGCCGGGAAGGAGACCCTCGGCACCGGCCGCTCCCGCGCCTGGCTCTACAGCCGTGGCCCGGGGACACCCCGTCACGCCGCGTTCGGCTCGGCGCCGGGAACACCGGCCTCTGCTGACCTAACGGAACAAACGCGGCCCCGCTCCGGGCGAGCTCGGCGGAACCGCGGGGAGCCCCGAACCCGCCGGTCGCGGGGGGGATGCGGGGGCGAAGGGACCAGGCGCCTCCGGGCTGGAGCCCGGGAACATCACCGCGGCCCCGCAAACCAGCGCTGCTCGCCCTCGCCGCGACACGCGGTTTGGGAAGGTGTTTTGGGGGACGTTTCGCTGGTCCCCCGAGGCCGGGCTGCAGGCTCAGCCCCGCTGGCTTTAAAGGGAGCTTCCCCCGCAGAGAGAAGGTGAGCCCTCGGGGCCCGGGGAGCCGGGCCGTGTGTCCCAGCAGGTCGCAGGGTTTGCTCTAGAGCCTGGCTACAGCTCGCCCGGCAGAAGTGACTATACGGGAGCATTTTCTATCCGATTCAGAGGGACCTGGACAGGCGGGGCTCCCGGGTAGCGGCCTGAAATCCACAGGGTTCCTTTACGGATGATCCCTAGGATTTCAGTCTCTTTTTCATTAAACGTCTGGTGAACATAAAGAAGAAAAACTGCGAATTCAGTGTCATTTAAGCCCTCATTTACCTAATGATATTGCTCCCCGGAGACACTGACATCTCGCGTTTCATCAACTGAAAGCGATTACAGCTTAACAACTTGTGTCTGGGCACTGCCAACGGCGCCGGGCCCTGCCCGCAGGGACCTTCCCAGCGCCCGCAGACAGCCCCGGAGCGGAGCCTCCGCGGAGGCAGGGGCCGGGGCGCGGAGAGGCTGTGGGCTGAGCTCGGCGGGCTCGGGCTCCCTCCCTTCGCCGCGGGCTACAGAAAAGCCCCGGGAGGGACTCTCCAGAGCATCGTGCGAGAACCTACCTGTCCTCACTCCGTATTTCAGCGTGTCCCGGCAGTCCACCAGGATCTGCTCCAGGGACTCGGGGTTGTCCGAGAGCTCCAGGTTGAAGCCCTCCATGCCCTCCAGCAGCTGGTGTGGGTGGTGGAAGTCCAGCACTTTGGTGGATCTGTCGAACGTCTTCCTCACGTAGTTGAGGAGGGTGTCCACGACCTCCAGCAGGAACTGCATGGTCTGTTCCTCGCCGTTCTTGGCGGGCAGCAGATCTGCGGGGCAAACCGACCGTCAGCGCCCGCTTTGGGGGCGAGAGGCGAAGACACGGCAGCCCCGGCCGCCCGCAGCGCTCCCGGGACGGGGAAGGGCGAGCCCGGGGCTCCCACGGGAGCGTCGGAGGCTCCTCCGGGGCACCCCGGCCAAGCGCACGGTGAACGCGGTGCAGGGCACTCACCCCTCGGGGGCCGGGAGCACCCCAAACTCGCGCCTGCCTTTCTCCTGCAACCCCCACCCCCACCGCAAAGGGACTGGTTTCCCTTCCCCACCCTCCTCGTCAAAGGCCCCGTGCAGCAGTCACGGACCGTTTCCTTACTGTTTTACTGGGAAGGAAATGAAATACAAAATTACTCTGCTCACGGGGGCTGGACCTGGAGTGGCCCCGGAGGAACCCCTGGAGCTGAGCTGCAGAGGGTGAGCCCAAAGCACGTAAAACTGCATTTCAGGAAGCTTCGCCAGCGTGTCTCTCGGCAAACACACACACACACACAGAGGTTCCTTCAACGACAACCACTCAAAGCACGGTCTGCAGGCGGCTGCGCTTCCACGGGAGGCGAGGGCAGACTGCTCAGGGGCGCGCCCGAGCCGGAGCACGCCGAAGCTGTAAAGAGCGTTTACCTCTGGCATACAAATTGGAGAAGTCTGTCTCGGTGCGTCGGAACCTGGCTTCCTTCTCGCTGTTCTCGCAGGCCAGCAGGCTCTTGGAAGACTGCCTCTCCTTCATGGAGCTGACCATCCGGCCCTTGTCTTCCAGGCTGTTGGTCCTCTGCAGGAACCCTACATTGTTATTGCAAGGTGCACAGGTCAGAGCTTTCTCGCTTCCCAACATGTTTAGAAATGTCTAGAGCAGCTCTCTAGACAACAGTTCAAAGCGCTGTTGGCTCCGGATCTGACTAACGAGGTCAGGAACGAGAGTATTTATGGGGATTATTTGCCTCCGGGAGGGAGAACTCAAAATGCCATCAACTGCAAAAACCCAGCCATGCAAAAAACAAATTCTCGTCATTTAGTGCAGCGGTAAATTCTTATTAAGTCGATCAGACAGATTCCACTTCAGTAATCAGCCACTGGAAGAGAGTTCAGGACGAGTCAATGCTATTTCAGCCTGCAGGCGAAGTTTATGGACCTGGCAGACAGGGGCAATGATGTATGATTAAAATCTGGGCCGCTTTCGGCTCTCGTCGTGGTGCTGTCACGCACACGAGGCATGAGAGCACGCAGCCATCCCGCAGCGGCCATCCCGAGAGCGCCGGAGCTCTGCGGACACCGTCAGCGCCCGTCAGCCCCACCTTCCTCTGACCAGTACGTACCAGCACGACTCCAGGAGACAAGGATTTTCCGCATGAAGAGATGCCTTGGTACCAACACTAATCATCCCGGGACTTTGGGGGACGACACACGACACCCAACGCCGTGACTTCGCTCACCACCTCCCCGGCGCCGCTCCTGTCCCGTGCCCCCCGTTCCCCGGCCGTGTGCCCCCGCTCTCCGCAGCCCCGACGGCGAACCGGGCCGGCGGGCTGCCCCCACAGCTGCGTCTGCGTGCGGAGCAGAGGGAGCGGCGCGGGGCCGCTGGGCCAACCGGCGGCTCCCGGCACGGTACCCGTGCCCCGGGCCCCGCCGCCGGCCCCGCAACAGCTACCGAAACCGGAGCCTCCGGCCGAGAGCCCCTGCTGCGCCCGTCGGGCCCCCGAACGAGCCTCCGCAGGGCTGCTCGCGGGCAGGCTCGCCTAGCCCATCCCGCCGGTGAACACCTCACCTTTTGCCTTTTCATATCCATCTTCCGCTAATCAGCGTCTTTCTATGACGCTTTTGGGAACGGGAGTTGCACGGGAAAAGCCCGTTTAACGGGAGCTCCCTTCGTGCAGGAGCTAGGAGCAGCCGTCCGGGACCGATGACTTTTTATTTATTTTGGGGTTTGTTTCTTTCTTAGTTTCGTTGTCACTGGCAGGGGGCACGCGCGGGTCCCGCACGGAGCGACCCTCCCGCCGCCGGTCCCGAGGCTCCGTCCTGCGCCGTCCTCCCGCCCAGGCGGGAAAGCGTTCCCTCGGAGCGGGAGCGGCGGCGGGAGCGGCGGCCCTGCCCCCACC